>Ga0214921_10001021_pt1 | contig 48871 bp, 41 predicted proteins | sample LL1505_MetaG_FD_177992 | JGI IMG/M metagenome (GOLD analysis project Ga0214921, IMG submission 177992) | Freshwater microbial communities from Lake Lanier, Atlanta, Georgia, United States - LL-1505 | ecosystem: Environmental > Aquatic > Freshwater > Lake | place: USA: Georgia | collected... | reverse complement strand
TGTAGCTCATGAACTTAGATCCAACCGACCTTGCCATATTAGGCATTTTGCAAAAAAATGCATTGACCACTTTAAAAGATATCAGTGCCGAAATCAATCTATCGGTGAGCCCCACCCATGACCGCATTAAAAGATTAGAAGCAGATGGTGTGATTGCCAACTATGTGGCTTTAATCAATCGAAAAAAAATTGATTTAGGCATGGTCGTATTTTGTCATGTAACATTAGACAAGCAAACAAAAAATAATTTCGCGGAGTTTGAACAAATCATTTTACAATTTGATGAAATCATTTCTTGCAGTTTGGTTTCTGGTAGTTTTGATTATTATTTAAAAGTGGTTAGCAAAGACGTAGAAACCTACAATCAATTTTACCAAGAAAAATTAGCAGTGCTTCCCATGGTAGCGCATATCAATAGTTTGTTTGTGATGGATGAGATTAAAACAACCACAGCTTTACCTTTATAGAACTTTCATATTTTTAAAATCTTTTTATTAGAGCTTCAATTTTAAATTACCTGAATTAAATTTTCACTACTTAAAGTTTTAACTATGTACGATATACCTCATTTTAAAGCAAGCAATCATCAGCAAGTCATTGACTTTATGCAGGCGAATCCTTTTGTAACCATTTGTGGTGTGGATGCCAATGGCTTACCAGTTGCAACGCATATTCCTATTTTAATGAAAGTAGAAAACGACATTGTTACAATCAGTGGACATATCATGCGCAAGCAAGATCATAGCAATGCTTTTGAATTGAATAAAAATGTGTTGGTTATTTTTTCGGCACCTTCTGCATTTGTGAGTGCTAGTTGGTACTCAAATCAAGGACAAGCAAGTACTTGGAATTACCAAACAGTGCATGCGATTGGCAAATTAGAAATGCAGGACGAACAACACTTGTATGATTTATTGGTTGCCTTGACTCAAAAATTTGAAGCAGATCCGGAAGCGCCTTCTCAAGTAAAAAATTTAGATCCAATGTACATGCATCAAAACATGAAGGCTATTGTTTCTTTTGATATAGTGGTAGATCAATTAAAGCATGTATTTAAACTCAGTCAAAACAGGGACGAAGTTTCACATACAAATATTCAAAATGAATTAAATAAAGGAGACGCTGCTTGCAAGTATATGGCAGCAGCTATGAAGGCTGAATCAGGTCCCAAAGATTCCCATACAAATCTTTAAATACAGCAACTGTTCCATAAGCTTCTACATGTGGAGGAATAGTGAATACAACACCTTTAGAAGTATAGTTTTCAAAGTCGCGGTAAAAATCGTCGGTATATAAAAATAAAAATACGCGTCCGCCTGTTTGATAACCAACACTTTTTTCTTGTTCTGGAGTGGCTGCTTTTGCAAGCAAGAACATACACCCATTAGATGCCCCATTTGGTTGCACCATTACCCATCTCTTAGTTTCAGATAACACTGTGTCTTCGATTAATTTAAATCCAAGCACATTTGTGTAATAGGCTATAGCTTCATCGTAATCACGAACGACCACGGCTATATGAGCAAGATGTTGTTGCATGTATCAAATATACAATTTGTATAAACATCTTGAATCCAAGTCTTTGTATATTTGTATGCAAATAGAAAAGGTTCATCTTACTTTAAATTGTGTTCATACATTATGACTCCAGTAAAAAACATCATCTTTGATCTTGGCAATGTATTATACGATATTGACTTTACAAAAATGTACCACGAATTTGACCAATTAGGCATTCCTAATTTTCAAAATCATTTTACACTCAATCAATGTGACCAATTATTTTATGATATCGAAAAAGGCTTAATTAGCGAGACCGCTTTCTGCGAGGGCTTTAATCAATTGTACAATTTATCTCTGAGTCACACTCAAATTATAGCTGCTTGGAATTCCTTGCTCATTGGATTTAGAAAGGCGAGCATGGATTGGATCAAAGCAAATCAACATGCTTTCCCAATGTTTTTATATTCCAATACCAATCAAATTCATTGTGATTATGTGCTTCCTCAATTTGAACGCGAAATAGGTGGGGATTTCGAAAAACTTTTTAAAACCCCGTATTATTCTCATAAAATGGGTATGCGCAAGCCTGATCCTGCTTCCTTTCAATTCATTTTGGACCAAGAAGGACTCAATGCTGCCGAAACCTTGTTCATTGACGACAACGAGCCCAATGTGATTGGGGCTGCTTCTGTGGGATTGCAAGTGTTGTTTCTGCAACCAGGTATGCTCATTGAAACGGAATTACCTAAGATTTTAGGGTAAATACCTACTTAAGTTCCTCAAAATCAATATAATCGGTATCTTTTTTTTCGGAATCTTGATTGGATTTTGGCGCTGCTTTAGCGGCATTTTGGTTCGTAAATCCCGAATAATTGGCGTTTTGACCCTGTGCTTCGGCCATTTTTCGCTGCATTTCCTCCATATTTTGGCGTACGGTCTTGACACCATTGCGCACTGGAAGTACCACATTAAATACCAATTTGTACAATAGATAAATAAGAAATCCGTAAATCAATAGCTTGGTCATACCACAAAAATACGACCAGATTGAATAAAATTGGGTGAATTCATCCTCTTTTATTACCTTTGGTCTATAATGTGCAAAGAAATGAAGGGAACGAAATCGTTCCCTTCTTCTTTTTTAACTATGGAAGTAAACGAATTAAAAGACAAGATTCACACCTTATTAGAACCTTTTTTACAAGAGGATCCAAGCTATTTTTTGGTGCATATCAAAGTGAAGCCTGGTCATATAATAAGAGTCTATATTGATGGAGACCAGGGTCTGCCTATTAAGCAATGTACTTCTTTTAATAGGAGATTGTACAAAGCCATCGAAGAAGCGGCATGGTTTCCGGAAGGTGATTTTGCATTGGAAGTTTCTTCACCTGGTGTGGAAGAGCCTTTGATTTTAAACAGACAATACGTAAAAAATATTGGTCGTACGGTTGAAGTCATACTCAACGACGAATCTGTTTTTACAGGTTTGATGAAAGAAGTAACAGACAAGGATATTTTAATAGAGTGGACGGCAGGCAAGGGGAAAAAGGCAACCCAAGAATCCATGCTTATTCCATTTGATAATATAAAATCAACTATAGTTCAAATTCAATTTTAACAAATCTCAAGCTAGACCGCTTGATAAAAAAATGATGTTATGGCAAGTATAAATTTAATTGAAGCTTTCGCGGAGTTTAAAGACGCTGAAAATATAGATCGTCCTACGATGATGAAAGTAGTAGAAGATGTTTTCAAAACCTTATTGAGAAAAAAATATGGTAGTGATGAAAACTTTGACGTAATCGTGAATGCAGAAAAAGGCGACTTGGAAATTATCCGTCGTCGTGAAATCAGACCTGATGATGATGTAGACAATCCTTTAGCAGAAGTTTCATACTCTGACGCAATCAAGATAGAGCCTGACTTTGAGATAGGTGAGGAATTATTGGAAGAAGTCAATATTTATGATTTTGGACGTCGTGCTATCTTAGCTGCAAAGCAAACATTGGCATCTCGTATCAATGATTTAAAGAAAAATGTTTTAGTAAAAAAATATTCTGATAGAATTGGTGAAATTATCAATGCTGAAATTTATCAGGTTTGGAAAAAAGAAGTTTTGTTATTAGACGAAGAAGGCAATGAATTAATCCTTCCAAAAACAGAACAAATTCCTCAAGATTTTTTCAAGAAAGGCGAAACCATTAGAGCGGTGATTGCCAGAGTGGACATGAAAAATAATTCACCAGTGATTGTCTTATCTAGAACAAGCCCATTATTCTTAGCAAAATTATTAGAAATAGAAGTACCAGAAATTTTCGATGGCTTAATCACCATTAAGAAAATTGTTCGTGAGCCAGGTGAGCGTGCTAAAGTAGCAGTTGAATCATTCGACGATCGTATTGATCCAGTGGGTGCTTGTGTGGGTATGAAAGGTTCTCGTATTCATGGTATTGTGAGAGAATTAAAAAATGAAAATATTGACGTGATTAATTTTACAACCAATACGCAATTATTGATCCAACGTTCATTGACGCCTTCAAAAATAAGCTACATGAATATTGATGCTGAACGTAAGCGTGCAGAAGTATACTTACAATCGGATCAAGTTTCTTTGGCCATTGGTCGTCGTGGTGTGAACATTAAGTTGGCTTCTGAATTAACAGGTTACGAATTAGACGTGTATCGTGAAGACGAGGAAATTGTAGATGAGTTTGATATTGATTTAGATGAGTTTAGCGATGAGATTGAAGCATGGATCATCGATGAATTTAAACGTGTTGGTTGTGATACAGGAAGAAGTGTATTAAAATTAAGCGCAGAAGAATTAGAAAAAAGAACTGACTTAGAAGTGGAGACCATTGCGGAAGTTCGCCGTGTCTTGACTGAAGAGTTTGCTAAAGGGGAATAACCTTTAAATAGAAGTATATTTGTAAAAGGAACGCGTCTCTGTTCATAAAAAAGGGACAAAAAAAATTAGAATGTCAGAATTGAAACTACCAAGACTGTTAGCAGCTGCTAAAGAATTCAACATCGGTCAAGATACCTTGATTGAATTCCTTAGTACAAAAGGTTTTCCTAAGGATGATCTTAAGCCAACGGCCAAATTAACTGAAAGTCAGTACTATGCTTTGCAGGCAGAATTCCAAAGCGATAAGGTTGCCAAAAATAAGGCAGACCATGTGGAATTGCCAAAAAATGCAGTAGCAGACAAAGGCAAAAAAGCGGAAGAAGAAAATCCTCCTGCAAAAAAAGCAGTTGTTGCTGAAACACCAGTTGTGGAAACACCAAAAGCAGCAGCACCTGTAGAAGAAGCAGCTCCGGCAGCGCCAACCCCAACAGCAGCACCAGATAAGGTTAAAATAGAAGCTACAGAGGTGGAAGCACCAAAAGTGGTTAATAAGATAGATCTATCTTTAATTGACTCTTCTACAAGACCTAAAAAATCAGCTAAAAAAACAGAAGAACCTTCCCCTAAGGCAACAGCTCCTAAGGAAAGTCCTGCAAAAGCGGCACCCAAAAAAGCAGAACCAACACCAGCTCCAAAAGCTGCTCCGGTTGACCATTCTATTGCTCCTGAAAATGTGCATGGCGCCATTACGAATATCCAAGCAGATAAGTTAACAGGTCCAACCATTTTAGGTAAGATTGATTTACCAATGAATAGCGACACTAGACCAAAACCTTTAACTCAGGAAGAAAAACGTGTTCGTAAGCGTATCCCAGTTCAAGGAAGACCTAATCAACCTGGTCAAGGTGGACAAACCCAAGGTGGACAAACACAAGGTGGTGGTTATCAAGGCAATCGTCCTCAAGGCAATCGTCCTCAAGGCGGTCAAACCGGTGGTTATCAAGGTAATCGTCCTAATAACAATGGTAGTCGTCCGGGACAAGGTGGTGCACGTGGAAGAAATATGCCACAAACGGCTGAGCAAAAAGAAATCGATCAAAAAGCAATTCAAGATAAGATCAAGGAAACTCAAGCGAAATTATCAGGCCAAGGTGGTCGTGGTAAGAGCACGAAATCTAAGTATCGTCGTCAAAGAAGAGAAGAAGCTGCTGAAAATGAAAATAATGAACAAAGAGAAGATAACAAATTACAGGTAACAGAATTTGTAACTGTAAGTGAGTTGTCTAGTTTGATGGATGTTAGTTTTGCAGATATCATTAGCAAGTGTATGAATTTGGGTATTATGGTGTCTATCAACCAACGTTTAGATGCAGAGGTGATAGAATTGGTTGCAAGTGAATTTGGATTTGAAGTTGAATTCGTTGGATTAGAAGATGTAGTCGAAATGGACGAGGAAGAGGAAGCAGAAGATCAAGCAAATTTAGTGGAGCGTCCACCAATTGTAACCATTATGGGTCACGTGGATCATGGTAAAACTTCTTTACTGGATTATATTCGTAATGCCAATGTGGTTGCAGGTGAGGCCGGTGGTATCACACAACATATTGGTGCATACGAAGTGACTTTACCAAATGGTAAGGCCATCACTTTCTTGGATACGCCTGGTCACGAAGCCTTTACAGCAATGCGTGCGCGTGGTGCTAAAGTAACAGACATTGCAATTATTGTAGTAGCGGCAGATGATGCCGTGATGCCACAAACTAAAGAGGCCATTAGTCACTCACAAGCGGCGAATGTTCCAATGATTTTTGCAGTGAATAAAATTGATAAAGACGGTGCGCAGCCGCAAAAGATATATGAGCAATTGTCTCAAATGAATATTTTAGTAGAAGCTTGGGGCGGTAAATTCCAGAACCAAGAATTGTCTGCTAAACAAGGATTGAACGTGGATACTTTATTAGAAAAAGTATTGTTAGAATCTGAATTACTAGATTTAAAAGCCAATCCAAATAGAGAAGGTACAGGAACCATCATTGAGGCATCTTTGGATAAAGGCCGCGGTTTTGTTGCGACTATTCTTGTACAAAACGGAACCTTACGTCAGGGAGATTTGATTTTATCAGGCCAGTTTTATGGTCGTGTAAAAGCCATGTTCAATGAGCGTAACCAACGTATCGAAGTAGCGCCTCCTTCTACACCAGTGGTGATTTTAGGTTTGAATGGTGCACCTCAAGCTGGTGAGAAATTTAAAGTGTATGACGACGAGTCTGAAGCAAAAGAATTAGCCACTAAGCGTTCTCAATTATTGAGGGAGCAAGGTTTGAGAACTAGAAAACATATTACATTAGATGAGATTGGTCGTCGTTTGGCTTTAGGTAACTTTAAAGAATTAAACATCATCATTAAAGGTGACGTGGACGGTTCTGTAGAAGCCTTAAGTGATTCATTACAAAAATTATCTACCGAGGAAATTGCAATTAGAGTAGTATTAAAAGGAGTGGGTCAGATTTCTGAATCTGATGTATTGCTTTCTGCAGCATCTGATGCCATCATCATAGGCTTTAACGTTCGTCCAAGTATGCAAGCAAGCCGTTTAGCAGAAGCAGAAGGCGTTGAAATTAAAATGTACTCTATCATCTACAATGCGATTGATGAAATTAAGAGTGCGATGGAAGGTATGTTGGAACCAAAAATTCAAGAGAAAATTGTGGCCAACGTTGAGGTTAGAGAGGTCTATAAATTTGATAAAGCAACGGTTGCAGGATGTTATGTATTGGATGGTAAGTTGAGCAGAAACAGTAAGATTCGTATTATTCGTGATGGTATTGTTGAGTTCCCAAGAGGTGAAGGACAAGCCGCTGAACTAGGAAGCTTGAAGCGTTTCAAAGATGATGTGAAAGAAGTTGTTTCCAATATGGAATGTGGTTTGACCATCAAAAACTTTATTGACTTGAAGCCAGGTGATATCGTTGAAGCATTTGAGGAAGAAGAAGTTAAACGTACTTTATAAAAAAATTAAGATTTGATAGTTGGGGCATTGCTCCAGCTATCGGAACTTAGCCCCTTAATTTATATTTGATGAAAATAGTTCGCATTGTATTTGCTTTAGGTTTAATTGCTATTACTACTGCAGCGTCAGCTCAAATCAAAAAAGTTTTAGCAGACAAAATCGTTGCCACTGTCGGCGATAAATATATTCTACGTTCCGACGTAGACAATGCGCTTGCGGATTATAAAAGACAAGCACAAGGTCAAGAAAATATTGAATTGCCATCGCCCTGTCAGGTGATCGAAGGACAGTTGATTCGCAAGGCTTTGGTATTACAAGCCGAAAAAGATTCCATTTTAGTTACAGAAGAAGAAATTGAAGTGGCTATAGACGGACGTATTCGAAATTTCATTCAACAATTTGGATCTAAGGAAGTGTTAGAAGAAGTGGCTGGAAGGTCTATCTTTCAATTAAAAGACGATTTTAGACTTTTAATTAAAGAGCAGCGTTTAGCAGAGGAAATGCAAAACAAAATCGTGAACAAGGTTAAGATTACCCCAAATGAAGTAAAAGCTTTTTATGCAAAAATTCCAGTGGACAGTTTGCCTTTGTATGAAAGCGAAGTACAGATTTCGGAAATCATCATGCACCCTAAAGCAAATCGCGATATCGAAGAATATGTGATCCAACAAATGTTAGAGTATCGCAAACAAGTAGAAGGCGGGGTGAATAAATTTGAACAATTGGTTAAATTGTATTCTGAGGATCCAAGTTCAAAAGAAAATTTAGGTCAGTTTAGTTTAAATAGAAATGTTAGAGAATTTGATCCAGCATTTATGGCTGCTTCTTTTAGATTAAAAGAAGGTCAAATTTCTGCTCCAGTGAAATCTAAATTTGGTTACCATATCATTCAATTAATTTCTAGATCTGGAGATGAAGCTGTTGTAAAGCATATCTTAAGAATTCCGCCAATCACGAATGACGAAATCAATGAGACTAAAAAATTATTGGATAGTGTAAGAAAAGCGATCTTAGCAAACAAGACAAGTTTTGGTGAGGCAGTGAATAAATACAGCGACGATGAATCCAGTAAATTTAGTGGTGGAGCAGTGTCGGGTCGCGATGGGTCTACCTATATCAACTTTGACCAATTGGACAAAGAGATGGTTGTTTTAATTAAGAACATGAAGCCAGGTGATATCTCTGAGCCTCAATTGTATGTGGACGATAGAGGTCGAAAAACTGTTCGTATTGTATATTATAAGGAAAGAACCGAGCCACATAAAGAAAATTTAAAAGAAGATTATAACCGTGTATCGGTAAGGGCACTAGAAGAAAAGAAGGCGAATATATTGGCATCTTGGTTTAAAGAGAGAGTACCTAATTACTATGTATTTATAGACAACGATTTCCAAGCTTGTAAAGAATTGACTGATTGGACAAAAGTAGCAAATGCAATAGTAAAGGAAAAAACATACTAGAAATTTCATCATGAGCGACGAAATCAAACACGAATGTGGCTTAGCATTCATTAGGTTAAGAAAACCTTTATCCTATTATTTACAAAATAGAGGATCGGTTACCTACGGACTCAATAAGTTGTACCTCTTGATGGAGAAGCAACACAATCGTGGACAAGATGGCGCAGGGATTGCTACTGTTAAATTAGATATTGAAGCAGGCAATCCTTTTTTATATCGATTAAGAAGTAGTGCACAACAACCCATAGCTGATATTTTTTCTAAAGTGGGTCAAGAAATACAAGAATTAGAGCAGTTTCAATCCGACATTACCCAACATCCAGGTTTGATGAAAGGACATTTACCTTTCATGGGTGAATTGTTATTAGGGCATTTAAGGTATGGCACACAAGGCAAAAACAATGTTGAATTTTGCCATCCATTTATTAAAAAAAATTTAGTCCCTGGTAAAAACCTTGCATTAGCTGGCAATTTCAATTTGGTGAATACGGATGAATTATTCAAACTTATTCAACATGAACCTGGTCCTTTCGAAAAACAAAGTGACCTTGCCGCAATGATGGAAGTCATCCATCACTTTTTAGTCATAGAAGAAACAAAAAATCCTAATTGTCCAAATATTGCTGAAGTATTAAAGCAAGCTGTACCTATGTTTGATGGTGGTTTTACCATTGGAGGTCTTGTTGGTAATGGCTATAGCTTTATTATGCGTGATGCACATGGTATTCGTCCGGCTTATTATTATATTGATGGAGAAGTGATTGTAGCTGCTAGCGAAAGAGCTGCAATTCGCACTACATTCAATGTGGGTGAGAACGAAGTGCTTGAGTTGATGCCAGGTAATGCATTGATTGTAGACGACAAAGGTGGGTATACTATTGAGCAAATCGTTGAACCAAAAGAAAGAAGGGCATGTTCTTTTGAGCGTATTTATTTTTCAAGAGGTGGTGATGAGAAAATTTATAGAGAGCGTATTGCACTTGGGCACTATTTAAGTAAAATTGTTTTAAATAGAATTGAAAAAGATTTAAGAAATACTATCTTCTCTTATATTCCAAATACGGCAGAAGTCGCATTTTATGGATTAATAAAAGGCTTGGAAGAATACTTGAATGCTATTAAAGTAGAACGTATTTTAAGTTGGGGTAACGAGGTGGATGCTGAAAAATTAGGAGAGATGGTGCATCGTAAAATTCGCCAAGAAAAAATTGCCATTAAAGACGTTAAATTAAGAACTTTCATTACTGAAGATTCGAACCGAAACGAGATGGTTCAACACGTCTATGATATCACTTATGGAACTGTGCGTAAAAATGAAGATAGCTTGGTAGTCATTGATGATAGTATTGTGAGAGGTACAACTTTAAAAGAAAGTATTATTAGAATGTTATCCAGACTGTCTCCTAAAAAAATTATTGTTGTTTCATCTGCCCCACAAATCAGGTATCCTGATTGTTATGGTATTGATATGAGCAAAATGGGAGATTTTATTGCATTTAAGGCAACTATAGCGTTGTTGAAAGAAAGAGGCATGGAGCAGGTGATGGAGGATGTCTATCAAAAAATCAAAGCATTAGAAGCTAAGGATGAACTTCACACACAAAATGTGGTACGTGAACTATATGATCCCTTTACTACAGAAGAAATTTCAGATAAAATTGCGCAATTAATTACACCTGATAATATTCAAATTCCGGTAGAAGTCATTTATCAGACGGTTGAAGGATTGCATGCATGTTGTCCTACTAACACAGGTGATTGGTATTTCACTGGAAACTATCCTACACCTGGGGGGAACAAAGTTTGTAATAAAGCATATACTAATTATATCGAAGGCAATAATCAACGAGGTTACTAATAAAACTAAACTCGATAACAAATTGCATTGATATTCATTCCTGCTCCAACCGATGCAAAAATAACGACATCTCCTTTTACTAAACTATGCTCTGCGTATTTTCCTTTACTTACTAAATCGTATAATGTTGGAATAGTTGCTACGGAACTATTTCCTAATTCGTGAATGCTCATTGGCATAATATCTGCAGGAATCTCTTTGATATCATATAATTTATACAATGCTTTAATAAAGCCTTCGTCCATTTTTTCATTGGCTTGATGTAAAAAGAATTTTTTCACTTCTTGTATGTCTACTCCAGCTTTTTCGATACAGGCTTTCATAGCAATAGGCACATTCTTGATAGCATATTCATATACCTTGCGGCCCTTCATTTTAATGTACCTTGTTGCATCGTCTGCTTCTGGATGATAGGACTTACCTAAATATAAAAAATAGGCCTCTTCATTACAGTGACTTTGTACGCTAAAAGCTAAAATACCCTCATTAGGGTCATCGCTGTGTTCTACAATGCAAGCACCTGCTCCATCACTAAAAATCATACTATCCCTGTCGTGTGGATCTACCACCCTGCTTAAAGTTTCTGCACCAATCACTAAACATTTTTTTGCCATCCCAGACTTAATAAAAGAGTCTGCTTGAATCACACCTTGTATCCATCCAGGGCAGCCAAATAAAATATCATAAGCCACACAGCTAGGGTTAACAATACCTAAATGATGTTTTACTCTTGATGCAATGGCAGGAATAGCATCTGACTGTATGGTTCCATTTTGAACGTCTCCAAAATTATGTGCTACAATAATTTGATCGATTGTTTCAGGATCTATCCCAGCATCCTCAATGGCTAATTTAGCAGCAGCAGTAGCTAAGTCAGAAGTATTGACATGCACATCGGCATACCTTCTTTCCACGATGCCCGTAATTCCTTTGAACTTCTCTACAATTTCTTGATTGGGTGTTTTGATCAATTCACTTTGTTCATCGTAAAAAGAATTCGAAACAAAATCTTGATTAGATTTAATATGGTGTGGTATAATACTACCAGTACCAGTTATAATGGTTGCCATAGAGGGGGGTAATTTTTTTGATAAACAAATAGCCCAACCACTCTAAGTTAAGCAATTTAGATATATTTATCGCCTTTGTTCCGCTTTACTTCTGCTACATATTCTTTAATGGATTGCTCTTTATCCCTACTACAAATCAATAAAACATCTTTTGTGTCAATCACAATAAAGTCATCCAATCCCTGAACTAACACTAGTTTGTCTTTAGGAGAGTTGATCATACATTTTGTGGCGTCAATTACAATCACATTATCAGAAGCCACTGCATTGCCTAAATAATCTTTTTCCATATTCTCATACGCACTATTCCATGTTCCCAGATCACTCCATCCAAATGAGGCTGGCATGACGTATACATTATTGGCCTTTTCCATAATCGCTATATCAATAGAAATATTCGTGCACTGTGGATAGATTCTTTGAATGGCCCCATTTTCTTCTGGGGTGTTAAAGTGCATTTTCTCTTGATCAAATAATTCGTACATCTCTGGCTGGTATTTTTCAAACGCAGTTAAGATGGAACTTATTTTCCAAGCAAAAATACCTGCATTCCATAAAAAATCTCCACTCTCTAAAAAAGACTTAGCAATTTCTAAATCTGGTTTTTCAGTAAATGTCTTGACTTTATATACTTCCTTCGCAACTTCTAATCCTTCGTATTGGATATACCCGTAGCCCGTGTTTGGATGTGTAGGCTGTATCCCCAAAGTAGCTAAGGCTTTTATATGATCTACAAAATCTAAGGCTTGTAATGCTATGGTTTGAAAGCGATCCTCTTCTAAAATTAAATGGTCACTAGGTGCCACAATACATTTTGCATCAGGATTGATTTGTGCCAATTTAAATGAAATATAAGCAATGCAAGGCGCTGTGTTTTTTTTGCTCGGCTCTGCTAAAATATTTTCTACCGGTAGCATTGGTAATTGTGCTTTCACAATGTCAACGTATTCTTCCGATGTGACTATATAAATATTTTCTGCAGGTATAAATTTTGCGTAACGTTCATAAGTCCATTGAACTAAAGTTTTACCGGTATTCAATACGTCTAGAAATTGTTTAGGGAGTGCTGTCCTACTCATTGGCCAAAATCGACTTCCAATTCCACCAGCCATAATGGCTACATAGTGATTTTTATTTTGCATAGCTATAGATTATAAAATCCCCTCTTTCATTAAATCGTGTATATGAATCATTCCTTTGTATTGTCCTGCATCTGCTACAATCAATTGACTAATATCGTGTGCTTTCATGATATCAAATGCTTCGATTGCCAAAGTGTTAGATGCAATCTTAATGGGCTGTTTATGAAAAACATCCGCTGCTTTAAGATCCTGAATACTATTATGTTGTTCTAACATTCTTCGAATATCACCATCAGTAATCATGCCAATAATCTTACCTGTATCATCTAACACAGCTGTTGCACCCATCCTATTTTTTGAAATAGTGCTAATCACTTCTTTAATACTTGTTGTTGGTTGTACACTTGGTTGTGTATTATTTTTTGCGATGGCACCTGCTGTTAAGGTTAATCTTTTACCTAGATTTCCTCCAGGATGAAATTTTGCAAAATCATTGGATTTAAATCCTTTTAATTCCATTAATGCAATAGCCATTAAATCGCCCATTACCATTTGAGCAGTGGTAGACGAAGTAGGTGCTAAATTATGAATACATGCTTCTTGATCTACTGTGGTATTCACAACAAGTTTTGTGGATTTACCTAAATAGCTATCTGTATTTCCAACCATGGCAATCAATGGGTTGCCAAAATTGGATATTAAATCTATTAAAAGTTTAATTTCTGGGCTCTCACCACTCTTACTAATAATCATGACTACATCTTCTGGGCCAATCATTCCTGAATCTCCATGAATGGCATCTGCAGCATGTAGGTAAATAGCAGGGGTCCCTGTAGAATTACAAGTGGCTACAATTTTTTGCGCGATAATGGCACTTTTACCAATACCACTCACAACAAAACGACCTTTGGATTGCATCACAGTTTCAACTGCCGCTACAAATTGGTCGTCAATAAATTTTTCCAATCCAGCGACCGCTTTTGCTTCAATCAGTAAGGCGTTTTTGGCAATGGATTTAATCTCGGAAGACATAGGCATAATATAGATGCAGCAAAGGTAAGACTTCATTAACTTTGTACTCCATTTTTAATCTTTCCTTTGAAGAAAGGTTTATTTTAAAAAATTATCCATTTTGATGAACTTTTCTTCAACAAAATGCGTTAACTTAAGAGAACATTCGATCAATAAATAGTTGATTTCAAGCTTATTAAGATGCCTGCCACTAAAAAAACGATTAAAAAGACTGCTGCCCCTCAAAACAAGGATTTAAGAGCTGCTTTAGAGCAATATTTTGGCTTCTCAGAGTTCAAGGGTACCCAAGAACAAGCTATTCTATCTCTGTTAAGCGGTCGGGATACTTTTGTGATCATGCCAACAGGAGGGGGAAAGAGTTTGTGTTATCAATTGCCAGCAATGATGTTAGAAGGCTGTGCTATTGTAGTTTCTCCATTGATCGCATTAATGAAAAATCAAGTAGATCTTGTAAGAGGGTATAGCGAGCATGACGAAGTCGCACACTTTTTAAACTCCTCTTTAAACAAGGGACAAGTAAAAGTGGTTAAAGAAGATCTTTTAAGTGGCAAGACTAAATTATTATATGTAGCCCCTGAGACTTTGACAAAACAGGAGAACTTGGATTTTTTTAGTGATTTAAAAGTTTCTTTTTTTGCTGTAGATGAAGCGCATTGTATTTCTGAATGGGGGCATGATTTTAGACCAGAATATCGTCGATTAAAAGAGATGATGGAAGAGATCAATCCATCTGCGCCCATTATTGCATTGACCGCAACAGCAACACCTAAAGTGCAAAGTGATATTGTAAAAAATCTTGCACTTAACAATCCAGAAATTTTAATCTCTTCTTTTAATAGAGACAATCTTTACTACGAAGTACAACCAAAAATTAAAAAGGAGCAAACTGTTAAAAGTATTGTCAAATACATTACAAAGCATAAAAAGAAAAGTGGTATTATTTATACCCTCAATCGAAAAACAACAGAAGAACTAGCAGATCTTTTAAAAGCCAATAATATTAAAGCGGTTGCTTACCATGCTGGTCTAGATCAAAAATTAAGGGCCGAAAGACAGGATCAATTTTTAAATGAGGATGTGCAAGTGATTGTTGCCACGATTGCATTTGGTATGGGTATAGACAAGCCAGATATTCGTTTTGTGATTCATTACAATATTCCTAAATCTATAGAAAATTATTATCAAGAAACAGGAAGGGCTGGTAGAGATGGTTTAGAAGGCAACTGTATTTTATATTACTCACAAAAAGACGTTTCTAAACTAGAACATTTTTTAAGGGATAAACCTTTAAGTGAAAGAGAAGTAGGTGCGCAATTAATTGATGAGACAGTTGCATTTGCTGAGAGTGGTGTTTGCAGAAGAAGAAGTTTATTACATTATTTTGGAGAAACCTGGCCCGATCAAAATTGCGGCAAATGTGATAACTGTTTACACCCAAAAGCGCAATTTCAAGCAAAAACAGAACTGGTCCAATTATTACAAACGATACAGGCTTTGGATGAAAGATTTGTGGCTAATTATGTTGTGCAAATAATTATAGGACATTATATGCCGCAAATTGGATTGTACCGCCACGAAAAATTACCTGTTTTTGGAATTGGAAAATCGCATGATGAATTATTTTGGAATAGCTTGATTCGTCAGGCCATGCTTGAGGAACTCATTGAAAAAGATATCGAAGAATACGGCTTATTGAAACTGACTGCAAAAGGACAAAAGTTTTTGAAAAAGCCAAGCTCATTTTTAGTGGTTTTACAAAATGTTTTTGCTGCAGAGTTAGGCGATGACGAAGAAAGCGAAGTGGCCGAAGATGCTGTCACCACAGATGACCGCTTATTTGAATTATTAAAAGACCTACGCCAAGTGGTTGCTAAAAAAATTGGGTTGCCTCCATTTGTTATTTTTCTTGAAACATCATTGCAGGACATGGCGACATTGTATCCAACCTCTTATACCGAGTTAGAGCGTTGTCAGGGCGTTAGCAAAGGCAAGTCCATCAAATACGGTGAAGCATTTATTAAGCTCATAGAAAATTATGTAACAGAACATCATATCGAAAAGCCAGATGATTTTGTCATGAAATCGGTGGCCAATAAATCAAGCAATAAAATCTACATCATTCAAAATGTAGATAAGAAAATTCCTTTGGAAACCATTGCAAAAAATAAAGATCTTAAGCTAGATAGCTTACTTGAGGAAATGGAAACGATTGCAGCAAGTGGCACCAAGTTGAATTTAGATTATGCTATTGATGAATGGCTAGATGCATACGATCAAGAGGAAATTTTAGACTATTTTAAAAGCTGTGAAACATCTTCTTTACAAATTGCCCAACAGGAATTAAGTGAAAATAACTACAGCTTGGAGCAGCTCAAAATAATGCGCATTAAATTTTTAAGCGTCGTAGGAAATTAAACAAGCTTTATTCATTACCTGCACTTGAATTTTGTTTTAGATATTGGCTGGTTCTGTCAAAAGCATTTTTTCGTACACTCATATAATACAAGTTATAATCTGCAATATGATAATTACTAGTAGTGTAAAATATATTGCCAAAAAATTTAGGCTTGGGTGTCCATAATATGCCTTTATGATTGATTGCTCCAGCAACTTTTGGAATGACCTTCTTGAAGTTATACAAGACTGAGCCTTCATTCGCTTTTCGATCAATGGATGTTTGGTTGCTGCTCCATGTTAATGGGTTGGTCACCATAGAGGTAAATTTTTCAGTCTCAACAAATGGAGGATTATAGCCTGCTTTATAGGTTCTCCAAGCACAAATACATCCTGTTTCAGTAGCTGTTGTGCAAGCCTTTAAATAGGTATAATCCATTGGGTCTATGGCCATTCCAACAATATAGGCTACAACTAATTTTTTTAACAATGGTTTACCATCAAAATATTCCTTAAGCAATCTTTTTGCGTGGGTACTTCCTTGACTGTGAGATGCAATAATGATGGGCTTATTTTCATTGTGATTTGCTAAAAAGTAATCAAAAGCTTTTTTGACATCCTGGTATGCTAATTCAAAAGCGGCTAAGGCTTGTATACTGTCCAATTTTGTAATAGGATAATAACTACTAATATGTGCTTGACGGTACCTTGGGGCATAGATGGCTCCCACTTCGTTAAAAATACTTGCCTGGTTTAAAATAGTTGTAAAATCTGTTGATATATTGGTTTCCACATTTTTAATGGATGCAGACCAGCCATTGGGCTTTGTTGGATCCAAGTAAGTTGTAGGATGTACAAAAAATACATCCGCCAATTGCTTGGGTTTGTAATTTTTGATAATACTTGCAGGTACACTATCCGAAGGGTCTATTTTTTGAGGATGCGCAGCCCAGTTCTTTAACTGACTATAATCTGGCTGTTCTTCCCAATCGATTTTGGAATAAACAGGCTGGTAGGTTTGATAATTACTCTTGCCGCAACCAAGGGCGATCAGTAAGACAAATACAAAAAATAAATTTTTCATATTGCAAAGATACAATTTATCGATATTGAAGTATTTATATAGTTTACTGATAATGTATAAAATGTGTAGGATGCAAATAAATTATTTTATTTTTACCTAAAGCCTTCAGATTGTATCTATTAAGACATATACCATTTTTAAAAGCTGTATTACATCATAGCATCACTGCTTTTGGTGGTCCTCAAGTCCATATTGGTCTGCTTCAACATCGTTTTGTAGAAAAAAGAAAGGATATTACCTCGGAGGAGTTGATGGAGTACAATGCTTTTTGCCAACTGCTTCCTGGGGCATCCTCTACACAAACAATTGTCTTAATTGCATTTAAAAGAGGCGGCTTTTTATTGGCATTGCTTACTTTACTCATTTGGATTTTACCAGCAACCTTTTTAATGACTGCGCTTGCACTTGTCTATATGTATTTTGATGTACAGCCCATTTTAAAAACTTTATATTTACTCCAGCCCATGGTCATTGGGTTTATCGCTAGTGCGACCTATCTTTTATATAAGAAAGCCATTCATAATACCATCACTATTTTAATTTTTTTACTTGTTGCAATACTTACTTTTATTGGTTTTAAAACCCCATGGACAATTCCTGTGTTGATTGTTCTTGCTGGTATTGTTACTAATTTTAGTAATAAAAGAATTCCCGACCAAGGTGCGGCACCCAAAAAAATAAAGTGGATTCATCTGCATCTTTTCTTGTTCTTTTTTATCATTGCTGGTTTCTTATCAGAGCAAGCAACGAGACAAAATTGGGAACACAAAAAACTATTTAACTTGTTCGAAACCAATTATCGTTTTGGAAGTTTTGTTTTTGGAGGTGGAGATGTGTTGATTCCAATGATGTATGAACAGTATGTGACCCGTCCCAATTCAGATAGAATTAAAAAAACCAAAAGAGATGTCATCAAAATTAATAGTGATGCTTTTTTAACGGGATCTGGTATTGTAAGAGCCATTCCTGGCCCTGTTTTTTCGATCTCTAGTTTTACAGGAGCCATTGCATTAAAAGATAAAGGCATTGCGACACAAATAATGGGTGCAATAGTTGCTAGTGTTGGGGTCTTTTTGCCCAGCTTTTTAGTCGTTTTATTTTTCTTTCCTATCTGGCAAAAATTAAAAACCTATGCACTTTTTTTTAGGTCACTAGAAGGCATTTATGCAGCCGTAGTGGGGATTATGCTTGGGTCAACCATGTATTTATTAAAAGATATTTTATTTGATTTAGGAACCTTGACTAGCATCAATATTGGGGTGTACCTATTGGTATTTTGTACCACTGCAATTGTCTTGGTACGTTATAAAGTTGCACCACAATGGATGGTTTTGGGCACCATCTTATTAGGTGCATGCTTATCGCTTTGGCCGTCTATATTTTAACATAAACAAAGGCTTGAATTGTTTATTTTTACACCCATTCATGAAGCAAACCGTCCTATTATTTTTTTTATTGACTTGTGTTGCCTTTTCCTCTGTGAAGGCCCAGATGCGAACCATTAGTGGTGTGGTTTATGATATTTCGGGAAAAAGGCCAATTGAAGCCGTCTTGGTCTCTAGTAAATCTAATAGAACACAAACAGATTCCTTGGGCCGATATTTAATCACCATGTCTGCTAAAGACTCCTTGACATTTTCTTTGTTTGGGAAAAACACCAAAAAATTTGGCATAGACGAAATCGAAGACGTAAGTAATTTTAATATCATGATTCATGTGAATGGCGTGGATCTGCCAGAAGTGACAGTACGCAATAGCTATTACAGGTATGACTCCATTCAGAATCGGATAGATTATGCCAAATATTTCAATTATGAGCCACCTGGCTTAAAACTGAGTAACCAACAAAACATTTTTGGAAATGGTGGAGTCAGTATCGGATTTGACCTAAATGAAGTCATCAATATGTTTAGGTTCAAGCGCAATAGAAACCTCCAGTTTTTACAAAATCGACTATTACTGCATGAACAAGAAAAGTACATTAAATATCGATTTACCAAGAGATTTGTCCAAAAGCTCACGAAGTTAGAAGGTCCAAGGCTGGATATATTTATGGAATACTGTAAACCATCCTATCCAACCCTATCCTTACTGAACGACCTGGAGTTGGGCTACTTTATTCAACAGAAACTGATTCAATTTAAACAGGGCAGATAATTCACCATTCATCTATTTTCTTTCACAAAACATGGCATTTTAGCTATCTTTAGGCACTAAAATTAGACCAATTTGAGAAAGTTAAATATGATTGCCTTCATCCTTATGTTAGGAATGTTCGCATGTAAAGAGAAGACTAAACCAACAGATAAATTCAATGCAGGTGCGCCAATAAGTGTAGACATTGCAATTGCTGCTACTCAAGTAGTTGATAAAGTGATTGAAGTGAATGGATCGGTGGTGGCAAGTGAATTTGTAGACATTCGTCCAGAAACCAATGGCCGTGTTGTTTTCTTGCAAATTCCAGAAGGTAAAATGGTTGCTGCAGGTACAGTATTAGCTAAGTTAAATGATGCTGATTTACAAGCACAATTGCAAAAGATCAAAGTTCAATTGGCATTGGCAAATATCAATGAACAAAGAAATTACAAATTAGTACAAGCTAAAGGAATCAATCAAAGTGATTATGATATCAGCTTGCAACAAGTTAATAGTTTGAATGCAGATATGGCTTACACCCAGTCTTTGATAGATAAAACGGTTATAAAAGCACCTTTTGCTGGTCAATTGGGATTAAAACAAGTGAGTCTAGGTGCCTATATTAGTACAGCCACAACGGTTGCTTCCTTACAAAAAATGGACCAATTAAAAGTAGATTTTACCTTACCAGAAATCTATCAAGGTTATATTAAGGTAGGCAAGAAAGTGACGGTAGAAAGTATTGTCAATCCTGGTGTTAAAATGACTGCAACCATTGCTGCCATTGAGCCACAGATTATTGCGACATCAAGAAACATTAAAGTACGCGCTAATTTACAAGGCAAGTTGATACCAGGATCATACACAAAAGTATTCTTAGGTGAAAATCAACAGAAGCCAAGTATTTTGGTTCCATCTAACGTGATTATTCCTGATTCTAAAGTAAAACAGCTCATTGTTGTTAAAAACGGTAAAGCAAAATTTATCAATGTGGAGACAGGGTATCGCACTGCCACTGCTGTTGAAATTACATCTGGCATTCAAGTAGGTGATAGCTTAATCGTTGCGGGGATGTTATTTGTAAGAGACGGAAGTGATTTAAAAATAGGGAAGACATTGCCACTTGTTGACATTATCAAGTAGGCTCACAATTAATACATTATTGAGATGAATATATCGGAACTCTCGTTAAAACGTCCAGTGCTAGCCACTGTGATGAATATTGCGATTATCATTTTTGGTTTGGTAGGCTATTCTTTCTTGGCATTAAGGGAATACCCTGCCATTGATCCACCTATCATTTCTGTGCAAACATCCTACACAGGTGCAAACTCAGAAGTCATTCAAAGTCAAATTACAGAACCTTTAGAGAAAGCGATCAATGGTATCCCTGGTATTCGTACCATCAACTCTTCAAGCTCAGTAGGAAATTCAAATATCACTGTCGAATTTAACTTAGGAATTAATTTAGAGACTGCAGCGAATGATGTAAGAGATAAAGTATCACAGGCTACAAGAAGTTTGCCCGAAGATATCAATAACCCTCCTGTGGTGTCAAAAGCAGATGCCAGTGGAGATTTTATTTTAATGCTTACATTAAGAAGTAAAACAAAAGGATTATTAGAATTAACAGAATATGCAGAGAATGTCTTACAACAAAGGTTTCAGACGATTAACGAAGTAAGTAGTGTTGGAATTCGTGGCAAGCGAATGTCCATGCGCATCTACCCAAATACGGATTTACTAAATGCATTTGGTATTGCATTCAATGACATTCAAACTTCATTGAATAAAGAAAATGTAGAATTACCTGCGGGTCGTATTTATGGTAATAAATCAGAATTTATTATTAGAACCCTAGGAAGGTTAAGTACAGAATCTGATTTTAGAAATATCATTTTAAAAGAAGACCTGAATGGGATTGTGAGGTTGGGTGATGTAGCTAGAGTTGAACTAGGACCAGACCAAGAGGATCAAGGCACTTATTTTAATGGGGTGCCTGTTGTCATGTTGTCTATCTCTCCTCAACCGGGTGCCAATCAAATTAATATTGCGGATGAATTTTATAAAAGATTAGAAGAAGTAAAAGCACAAAATAAATCAGATATAGAATTTGCGGTGCCTATAGATAATACTAAGAATGTACGTCGTGCTTTGTCAGAAGTAAAAGAAACCATTTTGATTTCATTTACATTGGTGGTATTGGTGATCTTCTTTTTCTTTAGAAATTGGCTCATTGCCATTAGACCTTTAATTGATATTCCAATTTCTCTGATTGCGACTTTCTTTATTATGTACTTGGCAGGCTTCTCCATTAATGTTTTGACTTTATTAGCGATTGTTTTAGCAACAGGACTTGTAGTGGATGATGGTATTGTGGTCACGGAAAATATTTTTAGAAAACTAGAAGAAGGACTTCCTATCAAAGACGCTGCAAGAGAAGGCAGTAAGGAAATCTTTTTTGCAGTCGTATCTACTTCTATTACCTTGGCCGTCGTATTCCTGCCTGTTATTTTCTTACAAGGTTTTGTGGGGTCCTTATTCAAAGAATTTGGAGTGGTCGTAGCAGGTGCAGTTTTAGTATCTGCATTTGTGTCTTTAACTATTACGCCAGTATTGAATGTTTATTTGAATAGAAATGGTGGAAAACACGGAAAATTCTATGAACGCACCGAACCATTTTTCAAAGGTATGGAGCAGGGTTACAGAAATGGGCTCGCAAAATTTTTACAAATTCGATGGATGGCATGGGTGATTGTTGGAATTTGTTTTGTGTTAATTTTTCTGATTGGAAAAAATATACAAAGTGAGTTGGCACCAATGGAAGATAAAAGCTCAGTTCGTATTTCCATGTCAGCAGCAGAGGGAACAAGCTATGAAGATTTAAGATCGGATTTATTGAAAGCAATTCGCATTATGCAAGATTCCATACCCGAGCATGCATTTACTTGGGGTAGTGTCCCTGCATGGGGCGGAGGAAGTACAGGCGCTTCTGGCAGATTAGGCATGGTAGGTATCAATGAAAGAACAAGAACCCAAACCGAAATCGCTGCCGATTTAAATAAAAAGTTCAAACGTTTTAAAAACGTACGTATTTTCTCTATCGAAGAACAAACCATATCTGTTGGTATGATGTCACGTGGTTCTTTGCCTGTACAGTTTATCATTCAGAACTTAGATTTTCAAAAAATAAGAAAAGTGATTCCTGAGTTTTTAGAAGCAGCGAGAAAGGATAAAACATTTCAGAATGTTGATGTTAACTTAAAATTCAATAAACCTGAATTAGATTTAACAATCGACCGTATGCGCGCTAAAGATCTTGGCTTATCTACGGCAGATATATCACAAGCATTACAATCTGCATTTAGTGGTGCTCGTTCTGCTTATTTTATTATGAATGATCGCCAATACGAAGTCATTACACAAGTACCTAAATCCGATCGTAACACGCCTACAGATATCAGTAAAATTTATATCAGAAACAATCGTGGCGAAAGCATTCCTATTTCAAGTGTATTAACAATTGAAGAGAATAGTAATCCTCCAAATTTGTATCACTACAATCGTTTTAATTCTGCTACCATTTCTGCTTCTCTGGCAGAAGGCAAAACCATTGGCGACGGAGTGAATGCCATGGAGCGTATTGCAAAAGAGAAGTTAGATGAAAGTTTTCAAACCGCTTTAAGCGGACCTTCTAGAGACTTTAAAGAAAGTGCTTCAAATACATCTTATGCTTTATTGCTAGCGTTGATTTTAATTTATTTAGTGCTAGCAGCGCAATTTGAAAGTTTTACGGATCCATTCATCATTATGATTACTGTACCATTGGCGATTGCCGGCGCTTTGATCTCTTTATGGTTATTAGATCAAACATTAAATATATTCTCTCAGATTGGTATCATTATGCTAATTGGTTTAGTGACCAAGAATGGTATCTTAATTGTAGAATTTGCAAATAAGAAAAGAGCGACTGGTTTAGCCATTAAAGAAGCAGTTTTAGAAGCAGCAGTGCAACGTCTGAGACCTATTTTAATGACAAGCTTAGCAACCGCATTGGGTGCATTGCCAATTGCCATTAGCTTAGGTGCGGCAGCTACTAGCCGTAAGCCTCTAGGTACAGTTATTGTGGGAGGTTTATTGTTCTCCTTAATCTTAACGCTATTTGTGATTCCTGCAGTGTACACCTTTTTGTCAAGTAAAAATAAGCGACACGTCAATTAAGCATAAAAGAATTTATAGTTCATATAAAAAAATAGCCAACAATGGTTGGCTATTTTTTTATGATCACATCTTGCATAAACTTTACAGTGGCTTTTTCTACACTTATAATATCTTTTGAAACAATTGGAGAAGCAAGTACATGATTGCCTGCATTTGGAATAGCCATTTCAAATTTTAAATTGGATGGGGTAGCAATTTGTTGCATCATTTTTTGAATCGCTCCTACTTTGACTACATTGTCCTGATGGGCTTCATCCTTATAGTAATAGAGTGCTAGTGTAGGTTGATGAATCTTTTTAAAAGTGGTTTCTGTCATTGTAGCTTCCAACAAATTTTGCAAAGCAACTACAGCTTCTATTCGATATTGACGATTCCAATATTTAGGGTAAGCAGAGTCCTTGTATTTTACGTCTACATAATTGCTTTTAAGAACTGCTCTACCAATCTGTAAACCCCATGGTTTATTTAACAAGGGGGCTGATGGATTAAAGACTTCGATATTTGGCGAATATAAAATCAAACCTGCAATTTCAGGATAATTAGCTGCTAATTGCAAAGCCAAAGTACCACCTGTAGATGTACCCATTAAAATGACTTTTTTACCAAGTTGTTTACCAATTGCGTAGGCTAATTTTGCAGATTCCCAATACGCCTCGGCAGTTAAATTCACAAGGTTTTCGGTGGTATCAATACCATGCTCCGCTAATCTTGCTAAATATAAATTACAATGAAATTGTTTAGCAATATTATGGTGTACTGGATCTCCTTCCATTTGACTTGAACTAAATCCATGTAAATAAACAATTGCATAATCTGTTTGTGTATGATTACTGTCTGCCCAAATAATTTTAGCTTGGTTATTTGGTTTAATCTTATGTGGCGCTTCCATAGCTGTAATATATGGATCAAGCGCACTGATGCTTACAACTGTTGGTAAGACAGCATTTAATTCTGGCTTTGGAGGCTTTGGACCTAAAAAATAAATAACAAATAAAGTAAAAAGAGAGAGAATGACTATTTTTAGTATACGCATTTGGGTATTTTTATTTTAAAGCTAGTTATTTTGATGGCCTTAAAAAAATATTTTGCTTTTCAAAATCAACTAAATTGCTGCTATGAATAAAGAAAGGTTTTTATCATTGGATGTTTTTCGCGGTATGACAATCTGTTTGATGATCATTGTCAATACACCAGGGGATGCATTGCATACTTTTGCACCTTTTAGACATGCAAGCTGGCATGGATTTACCCCTACCGATTTAGTATTCCCATCCTTTTTATTTGCGGTGGGGAATGCACTCAGTTTTGTTTTACCTAATTTAGAAAAATCAGGTACCTCTAAAGTCCTTCTCACCATCTTAAAACGTACGCTTATTTTATTCACCTTAGGCTTCTTAATGTATTGGTTTCCATTTACAGGAACACTAAAAGATACAAGGATATTTGGTGTGTTACAACGTATTGCACTGGCTTACGGATTTGGAGCTTTGATTGTGCATTTTATGCATGAAAGAGTGGTTAAAGTGTTAACTGCAGTGCTTCTATTGACTTACTGGTACTTAGCATTTCATTACGGACAATCAGGAGATCCATATAGTTTAACTGGAAATGCAGATTTAAGGTTGGATTTATATTTATTTGGACCTAACCATTTATATCATGGAGATGGAATTGCTTTTGATCCCGAAGGATTACTTAGCACATTGCCGGCCATTGTAAATGTTTTAGTAGGGTTTATTATAGGCAACTTTGTTCGCACAAGCGGAAAAACCTATGAAGGTTTAACACATTTATTCATGTGGGGGGCGGGGTTTGTTTTCTTGGCCTTTATGTGGCATTATCAATTCCCTATCAATAAGAAAATATGGACCAGTTCTTTTGTCGTATTAACCATTGGGATAGATATGATCATTTTAGCTACTATTATATATAGGGTAGACATCAATCGTCAACACCAATTTTCACGATTTTTTGAAATTTTTGGTAAAAATCCACTCGTGATCTACCTTTTTTCAGAGATTTTGCTGACAACTTTGAACTTGGTTCAAGGTCCTGGTGGTCATACAAGCGCATTTGGTTGGTTGTATCAACTAGGTTTTGCCAATTTTGACCCTTATTGGGGCTCCCTATTCTTTGCTGTTTCTTACATGCTTATTTGTTGGTCATTGGGTTATGTATTAGATAAATATAAAATATATATTCGTATCTAAAGCTTAATAATCCTTTTTTCCCAATAGTTTTTTTTAGGACAGTAAACGGCGTACCTTTGCAGCCTCAAAACAGTACATGGAAATAAGAAACATCGCTATTATAGCCCACGTTGACCACGGTAAAACAACTTTGGTAGACAAAATATTACACGCAACTAAAGTATTCAGAGACAACCAGGAGACTGGTGACTTAATCATGGATAGCAATGAGTTAGAGCGTGAAAGAGGTATCACTATTTTAAGTAAGAACGCTTCAGTCACCTATAAAGGCGTAAAAATTAACGTAATCGATACCCCAGGTCACTCTGACTTTGGTGGTGAAGTAGAGCGTGTTTTGAAAATGGCCGATGGTGTTTGTTTGTTGGTGGATGCTTTTGAAGGACCTATGCCACAAACTCGTTTCGTATTACAAAAAGCATTGCAGTTGAATTTAAAACCAATTGTAATTATCAATAAAGTGGATAAAGAAAACTGTCGTCCTGACGAAGTGCATGATGCCGTTTTTGAATTATTCTTTAACTTGGATGCAACCGAAGAGCAATTGAACTTCCCTACTTTTTATGGTAGTGGAAAAAATGGTTGGTTCAATGAGTCATTAACGCAATGTGAAGATATCACGCCTTTAATGGATGGTATCTTAAAGTATGTTCCAGGTCCTGATGTGAAGGAAGGACATACACAAATGCAAATCACTTCTTTAGATTATTCTACTTTCTTAGGTCGTATCGCGATTGGAAAAGTTGAAAGAGGTACCATTAAAGAAAATCAAAATATTGTTTTGGTGCAAGCAGATGGAAGCATCAAAAAAAATAAGGTAAAAGAATTATACGTATTTGAAGGAATGGGTAAGCGTAAAGTCACAGAAGTTGTTTCTGGTGATTTATGTGCTGTAGTTGGTTTAGAAGAATTCAACATCGGTGATACCATTGCTGATCCAGAAAATCCTGAAGCATTACCAGTGATTAGTGTGGATGAACCAACCATGAGTATGACTTTTAGTATTAATAACTCTCCTTTCTTTGGTAAAGAAGGAAAGTTTGTTACCTCTCGACATATTCGTGACCGTTTAATAAAAGAAACCGAAAAGAATTTAGCATTGCGCGTTGAAGAAACGGATAGTGCTGATAGCTTCTTGGTATATGGTCGTGGTATTTTGCACTTAGGTGTATTGGTTGAGACCATGCGTCGTGAAGGATATGAATTGACTGTGGGTAATCCTCAAGTTTTGGTGAAAGACATTGATGGTAAAAAAAACGAACCATTTGAGATATTGGTAGTAGATGTTCCTAGTGAATTCAGCGGTAAAGTAATTGACTTGGTGACCCAAAAGAAAGGTGAAATGTTGATCATGGAATCTAAGGGTACCATGCAACATTTAGAATTTGATATTCCTTCTAGAGGTTTGATTGGATTGCGTTCTCAAATGTTGACGCAAACTGCAGGTGAAGCTGTTATGGCACACCGTTTCAATGAATACAAGCCTTGGAAAGGACCAATTCCTGGAAGAAGCAATGGTGTTTTGATTGCAAAAACTGGAGGAACTACAACTGCCTATTCAATTGATAAATTACAAGACAGAGGTCGTTTCTTTATCGAGCCAGGTGAAGAAGTCTATGCTGGTCAAGTATTAGCAGAACACATTAAGCCAGGTGATTTAAATATCAACGCTGTCGAGATGAAAAAGTTAACCAACCACCGTGCGAGCGGAAGTGATGATAGCGTTCGTATCACACCTAAAGTACAATACACTTTAGAAGAGTGTATGGAGTATATTCAATTTGATGAGTGTATCGAGGTGACACCAAAGTCGGTTCGTATGCGTAAGTCTTTATTGGATGAGAATGAGCGTAGTAAGGCAACAAAACAATCTGCTCAATAAGCTTTAAGCTTGAAGTATAAAAAAAGCGTCTCGATGAAAATCGAGACGCTTTTTTTTATGACACAATTTGAGTTTAAAAATTTACTTAGAGCTTTTTGTTTTAAACACTTTTAATCCTTACGCATTTACAGGTTTGTTCAGCGTCTGCCATAGTAAGTCCTTAAGTTCCATCAAATTTTTTGAAATGGCAGAAGAGATAAAAATATGCGGAATATTTTCTGGTAATTCTTTTTCAATGGCATCCATCAACTCTTGATCTAGTATATCTGTTTTACTAATGGCGATGATGAAATCCTTTTGCAATAACTCAGGATTGAATTCATTCAACTCGTTCTTTAAAATTTCGAATTCTTTTTTGTGGTCATTCGAGTCTGCTGGAATCAAGAAAAGTAAAACTGCGTTTCGTTCGATATGTCTTAAGAATCGATGGCCTAAACCTTTTCCTTCAGCAGCGCCTTCGATGATTCCAGGTAAATCTGCAATACAAAAAGAAAGGTTGTTTCTATATTCAACCATACCCAATTGAGGGGTCAAGGTTGTAAAAGCATAGTTCGCAATCTTTGGTTTTGCTGCTGTAATTGCAGATAAGAGTGTGGACTTACCTGCATTTGGAAAACCAACCAATCCAACATCTGCAAGTACTTTTAATTCAATTTGTTTCCATCCCTCTATTCCATCTTCCCCTGGCTGTGCATATTCAGGTACCTGTTGTGTAGGTGTAGCAAAATTACAATTACCCAATCCTCCACGACCTCCCTTTAACCAAACAATTTCTTGTCCATCGTGTAAAATCTCTGCTTCGATTGCACCAGTTTCCTCGTCTCTAGCAATGGTGCCTAATGGTACTTCAATAATAATATCTTCACCGTCTTTACCAGTACATTTATTTTTAGAGCCATTCTCTCCGTCCTTTGCCAAAACATTTTTATGGTATCGCAAATGCAATAAGGTCCAAAGTTGCGAATTACCCCTTAGGATCACGTGGCCACCTCTTCCTCCATCACCACCATCTGGTCCACCCTTAGCTGTTAATTTATTTCTCAGAAAATGCCTGCAACCAGCTCCGCCATGGCCACTATGGGCAAAAATGCGGATGTAATCAATAAAATTATTTCTTTCTGACACTTGATCTTGTTAAGCTACAAAGTTACTACAATCATGTGGTAATTTAATTTAACTATTTGCTTTAAGGCCATCTATTAAAATAGCAACCATATTTTGTTCTAGTTCTTCTGCGCTAATTTTTTTTGTTGAACGTTGCCAGCTTTCAATGCCACTCACAGCATGTAAAAATATAAGGACGACAGTTGGAGCATCAATCGGCTTGATTTCCTTATTCCTAATTCCTTCTTCAATAATTGCTGCCAATCTTTTACGATACACCCTTCTTTGATTTTGGTAATTGGATAAATAGGGATCAGAAAGATGCTTCCACTCTCTATCACTTACATACACTTCCTCATAATGATGAATCATCTCTACAATATGGAATCGCAAGATCTTCTCCATTTTCTTTAATGAACTAATATCCTCAGACTCTATCTCATCAATTTTTAACACGAAACGATTGGCTACATTGAATACCAATTCATGCAATAACTCACTTTTTGATTTAATATGGTTGTATAAACTTGCCGCTTCCACCCCAACAGCCTCTGCTAAATCGCGCATACTTGCCGCTTTATACCCTTTTTCTCTAAAAAGTGTGGCTGCTTTACGCACAATAACGTCCTTTCTGGATCCGTTTTTTTCTGTTTTGATTCTAGCCATGAGTTGATTTAATGCTTTTATTAGTGCAAAATTATCAAATAAAAACCAAGGTTTTGGTTAATTTTTGATTAATTCATTGGTTTTCGTTAGTTTTTTGGTAATCAAGTACTTGTATTGATAGAAGTACTTCGATTTAGAATGCTTTGGGAGGGTTGTCTTAAAAATCGTAGTTTCGCAACTTAAAATCAAAAAAATACATATGTCTTTAGTAGTTGTTGGATCTATGGCTTTTGATGCCATTGAAACCCCATTCGGGAAAAGTGATAAAATAATTGGTGGAGCAGCTACTTATATTGCTTGGTGTGCTTCTAATTTTACCCCAGTAAAGCAAATTTCGGTTGTAGGAGGAGATTTCCCCCAAGCAGAATTAGATGCCTTGACTGCAAGAGGTGTCAATTTAGAAGGTGTGCAAATAAAAAAAGACGAGAAGACATTTTTTTGGAGCGGTAAATATCATTTAGATATGAATACGCGTGATACATTGGATACACAATTAAATGTATTGGAAAATTTCCAACCAGTTGTTCCAGAAAGTTATCAGGATTGTGAAATTTTAATGTTGGGTAATTTGGTACCATCTGTTCAAAGTAGTGTGATCAAACAAATGAGGAATAGACCTAAATTAATCGTGATGGATACGATGAATTTATGGATGGATATTATGATGGATGATTTAAAGCATACCATTAGTTTGGTAGATGTGTTATCTGTTAATGATAGTGAAGCGCGTCAATTGAGCGGGGAGTATAGCTTGGTAAAAGCAGCAAAAAAAATCATGGAAATGGGTCCAAAGTATGTGATCATCAAGAAGGGTGAACATGGTGCTTTATTGTTCCATAAAAATGAAGTCTTCTTTGCTCCAGCATTGCCATTAGAGGAAGTATTTGATCCAACTGGTGCTGGAGATACTTTTGCTGGTGGATTTGTGGCACATCTTGCAAAGACAAAAGACATTTCATTTGAAAATATGAAGTCTGCGATTATCTTAGGAAGCGCGATGGCAAGTTTTTGTGTAGAGAAGTTTGGTACAGAGCGTTTGACAGAAATCACAATAGAAGATATCAAAACACGTGTTGCATCTTTTGTTCAGTTAGTGAACTTTGACATTGAATTGGTTTAACATTGAACATTAATAATTGATACAATGAAAGTTGCAGTTGTTGGTGCCACAGGTTTAGTGGGTACTAAAATGTTAGAAGTACTTGCAGAGCGTCATTTCCCTGTAACTGAAATAATCCCAGTTGCCTCGGAGCATTCTGTAGGCAAGGAAGTTTTTTTTAAGGGAAAGGCCTATCAAGTGGTACGAATTGAAGAGGCTATTTTGGCAAAACCTGCTATTGCAATTTTTTCTGCAGGAGGAACCACTTCTTTGGAGTGGGCGCCTCAATTTGCTGCTGCTGGCATTCGCGTGATTGATAATTCTTCAGCATGGAGAATGGATCCAACAAAAAAATTAGTCGTGCCAGAAGTGAACGCTTCTGTTTTAACTGCAGCTGATTTTATCATTGCTAATCCCAACTGTTCAACCATACAAATGGTAGTTGCATTGCAACCTTTACATGAAAAATTTAAAATCAAAAGAGTGGTCGTAAGCACTTATCAAAGTGTCACTGGAACTGGTAAACAGGCGGTGGATCAATTGTTCGGCGAGCGTAAGGGTGAAAATTTATCAGCCGACCAAATGGCCTATAAATATCCAATCGATTTAAATGTGATTCCTCAGATTGATGTGTTCTTAGAAAATGGATATACAAAGGAAGAAATGAAAATGGTGAAAGAGACTTGTAAGATCATGCAAGACGATTCAATTAAAGTCACTGCTACAACCGTTAGAATTCCAGTAGTGGGAGGACATAGCGAAAGTGTGAATGTAGAATTTGAAAATGAATTTGAATTAAATGATGTGATTTCAATTTTATCTAAAGCACCTGGAATTGTAGTTCAACAAGATGATGCTGCTCAATTTTATCCAATGCCTTTATGGGCGCATGAAAAAGATGCAGTATTTGTAGGCAGATTGCGCAGAGATGAGACGCAGCCGAAAACTTTAAACATGTGGATTGTAAGCGATAACCTTCGAAAAGGAGCTGCGACCAATGCAGTTCAAATTGCAGAGTATTTAGTAGCTAAAGGCATTATTTAGAAAGGATATAAGCATGCTTAATAAATAGTAGTAAAGAAATTCAATTTTGAGTGAACTTTTGAGCAAAGCGATAGAGAGCGAAAAATTAGGATTTCGAATTGCTATTTATTAATTCAATGAAATCAGCCTCAGTCATTATTTTTATTGAAGCTATTTTTTTAGCTTTCTCTAATTTACTTCCAGCATCTTCTCCAACAATTAAATAATTTAATTTACTACTCACACCGCTAAGGATATGTCCACCTTTTGCTTCTACGATTTCCTCTGCATCCGAACGCTTGAGTTGTGTTAAAGTACCTGTGAATAAAAAATTCAATCCTGTAAGTGCGCCGTCGGTTGATTGATGGTTGGTTTGTTCCACGTTTAATCCTAATTGAATCAGTGACTCAATCATGTGGAGTTGAATTGGGTCACGGAAAAACTGAACAATACTACTTGCTACTTTAACGCCTATATCTTCGAACTCAAGCAATTGCTCTTCGTTGATACGGGTTAAATCAAGTATATGGTTAATTTTACTTGCAATTGTTTTAGCAGTTGTTTCTCCTACAAATCGAATACCTAGCGCATAGATGAATCTATGCAATGGCTGTTGCTTAGAAGCCTCAATGGAGGCAGTTAAATTGTCAACACTCTTCTTTCCAAATCCTTCTAATTGTCCAATTTGTTCAAAGTTGAGTGTATAAATTCCAGGAATATTTTTTAACAAACCAAGTTCGAAGAATTTTTTAATATTGGCTTCGCCTAAATTTTTAATATCCATGGCGTCCTTGCTAATAAAATGTGCAATTCGCTCTACAATCTGTGCACTACAATCCATATTAACACATCTCCAAACTGCTTCCGTGCTTTCTTTGACTAAGGCTGTAGCACAAACAGGACAATGGGTTGGGAATACAATCTTTTTTTCAATACCAGTTCTTAGACTTGCAATGGAATGAACGATTTGTGGAATGACATCACCAGCACGTTCTATAATAACAGTGTCCCCTAAAAGCAAATCCTTTTCAATGATATACTCTTGGTTATGAATGGAGATACTCGAAACAGTGACACCGCCTATAGCGACCGGTTTTAGTTTAGCGACAGGAGTCACTGCACCAGTTCTGCCTACTTGAAATTCTACATGCTCTAAAACAGTAGTCGCTTGCCTTGCTTTAAATTTAAATGCAATCGCCCATCTTGGGTGGTGCGATGTCATGCCTAATTTTTCTTGTAAGGCTAAATCGTTGACTTTAATTACTAAGCCGTCAATTTCATAAGGAAGTTCGTCTCTTTGAGCTGAGGCAATAGCGCAATAATCAATGACATCCTGTATTTTAGGCACAATTTGTTTTTCTTTTTCAGGCGATCTAAACCCTATTTGCCATAAAAACTCCAAACTACCGCTATGGGTTTTTAAAAGTGGGTTCAATGTTTTTCCAGAGATAGGTAAAATATAACTTACATGGTAAATAAACGCATCTAAATTTCTTTCTGCGACTTCCTTAGGATCCTTCATTCTTAAACTACCCGAAGCAGCATTCCTTGGATTGGCAAGTGTTGACTGCTGTTTGGATTTCAACTTATCATTGAAATCGTTGAAAGCCTTTTTAGTCATAATGACTTCACCACGAATTTCAATTTGCTGAATACCATTTGCTGCAAGTGGAATTTGTAATGGGATGGATCTAATTTGTTTAATATTGTTGGTAATGTCTTCCCCTTCAACACCATCTCCTCTAGTACAAGCGCGCACTAAAAGGTCATTTTCGTAAATTAAGGAAATACTAGCACCATCAAATTTTGGTTCAACACAATAGGTGATAGATTCAAGGCCAGCACTTTCTCTTGCTTTACGGTCAAAGTCAATGAGGTCCTCTGCATCATAGCTATTCTCTAAGCTCAACATGGGGACTAAATGTGGTACCGTTTCAAAGTGACTATTTAAACTATTACCCACTCTTTGACTTGGAGAGTCAGGGGTAATTACACTTGGATCTGCGGCTTCTATCCTCAATAAGACTTGATAGAGCTGGTCATATTCATAATCGCTAATCAATGGCTCGTTGACTACATAATATTGGTATTCATGAAACTGTAATACCTTTTTTAAAGTAGTCAACTCAACGCTTAATGGGGTTGCTAAAAACTGCTTTGTAGTTTGCTGTAATGCTTGTATTTCTGCTTTATCGTACATGGGCTAAAATCTTCGCTAAAGTACAAACTTTAGCGCTTGCAAGCTCATAATTTAATACCTTTATGGACTAAATAATGGTCTACTTATGTTGTATTCAATGACGGGATATGGAAGGGCAGAAATGACATTCAATGACAAAACACTCTTGGTGGAAGTCAAGTCTTTAAACGGAAAGCAATTTGACGTTCGTTTAAATATTCCATCCATCTTAAAGCCTATTGAAGTTGAAATTAGAAATACATTAAATGAACACTTATTTAGAGGCAGCGTAGAGTGCTCTATTACTGTTAGATCCAATGGTGCTTCAAAGCCAGTCAATATCAATAAAGAGCTTGCTAAATCCTACTACCAACCCATTGTTGAACTAGCAGATGAATTAGGCATTGGCAAGGAAAATATCTTAAGCACTTTATTAAAAATGCCAGACGTGGTGGCTTCTACCAATGAAGTTTTATCAGACGAAGAAAAAGAGGCTATTTTTGGTTTACTAAAGCAAGCGATTGACTTACTAAATATTCACAGACAAGCCGAAGGAAAATCCATTGAATTGGATTTGTTAGAACGTGTTGCCGGTATTGAAGCACAACAAGCGGCCATTGCCGTGCTTGAGCCCAATAGAAGAACTAAAATAAAAGAAGGCTTGATTAAATTATTAGAGCAACATGTTGGCCCTGATAAGTATGATAACAATCGTCTTGAACAAGAATTAATTTACTATATCGAAAAAATTGATATCTCAGAAGAGCGAGTTCGTTTAACAAACCATTGTGCTTATTTTAAATCTATCCTTGCCGAAAAAGATCCAAATAAAGGAAAAAAATTATCTTTTGTATTACAAGAAATGGGTAGAGAAATTAATACAACTGGCTCTAAGGCGAATGATGTTGATATTCAAAAAGCAGTGATTGTAATGAAAGATGAATTAGAAAAAGCAAAAGAACAAATCTTAAACGTTTTATAAATGGGGAAGTATTTTAGACTAGTTGGTTGTATCTTTTTTTTAATGAGCATCGCTGCTTGTCAAACAATCCCCTTGTCTGAACAAAATACAATTCATCCAGACCATCAATGGAATAGCACAAAGCCAGAAAAATATTTGTTCAATATCACCGATACCAATCAATTGTATAAAGTTGTTTTTGTCATTAGACACCACAACGCTTATCATTATAAAAATATTTGGATCGAGCTAAATCATCATGGCGCAAATGAAAAAGTGCAAACCGAAACATTCAATTTGAATTTAGCAGATGATCAAAAAGGTTGGCTAGGCACTGGGATGGATGACATTTATGATCAACGTATTCCCATCTACTCAAAGCCTATCAAATTAGAGTATGGGATGCATACTTTCACCTTGAAACATTCAATGCGAGAAGATCCGTTACAAAATATTTTAGCTACAGGAATTCGAATAGAAAAAGCTGGTTTATAATATGCGCATGCCATTTTCCATATCAAAACTAGTATGGGTCAGAATCATTTATTGGTTATTCTTAACCTATATGGTAGCTGCGTTTATTTGGTGGTATGTGGCCCTGGTCAAGCAAAATGAATTATTGACAGCTACAAAAATTGAAACCCTAAAAGCAAGAGGGCAGGTAGACCAACAACATATTGCAAACATAGAAGCCTTTGCTACTAGAAAAACCAAACAATATATTGGAGAGGGATTAACATTTTTAATGCTTTTTCTTTTAGGTGCTATTTATGTGTACCGTACCTTATTGAAACAATTAAAGTATTCCACTTTACAGCAAAATTTTATGATGGCAGTGACGCACGAACTTAAGACGCCCATAGCAGTCACCCAATTAAATTTAGAGACAATTGTAAAAAGAGATTTGGAACCAGCACAACAACAACATTTAATTGAAAATACACTTAAAGAAACAAAACGATTAGATGCACTTTGTAATAATATTTTATTGGCCTCCCAATTTGAAATGGGGCAATATGAAACTAGTAAACAAATAGTGGATCTTTCCGTCATCACAGCTCAATGTATTCATTCCTTTGAAGAACGATACACCAATAAAAAATGTATTACTTCCATTGAGGCGGCTATTCAATTACAGGGTGAACCATTACTATTACAATTAATGATTAATAATTTATTGGATAATGCCAATAAATATGCAGCACCTGAAACGCCTATTTGCATTGACTTGCATTTGGTTGGAAAAAATATTGAACTAACTGTTAAAGATGAGGGCGTTGGTATTGCATTAGAAGAAAGATCAAAAGTATTTGATAAATTTTATCGAGTGGGTGCAGAACAAATCAGAACAACTAAGGGCACTGGACTTGGATTGTATTTATGTAAAAAAATTGTCACATTCCACACTGGTGCTATTTTCGTTAAGCCAAATCAACCTAAAGGAAGTATTTTTGTGGTCCAACTCAAGGCAGAATAATCATGCAAAAACATAGTATCTTATTGGTGGAAGATGAAGAGCATTTACATGAAGCTTTAAAGTTGAATTTAGAGATGGATGGCTACCAAGTAGATTCTGCATTTGATGGAGGAGAGGCATTAAAGAAAATTCAATCCGCCCATTATGATCTTCTGATTTTGGATATCATGTTGCCTTCTTTGGACGGGTTTAGTATTACAGAACAAATGCGATTGAATAACAATCAAACACCCATTTTAATATTAAGTGCAAAAAATACAAGTGCTAATAAGGTACAAGGTTTAAAATTAGGTGCCGACGACTATTTAACCAAGCCGTTTAATTTAGAAGAATTACTTTTAAGAGTTGCAAAACTGATTCAAAAGCAGGTACAACAGGTACATGCCTCACCTCAAATTGACCGCTACCAATTTAATGGACATCAAATCGATTTTAATGCTTCAGAGGCGATACTTGCCTCCGGAAAAAAAATCACCTTAACTAAACGCGAATTATTATTATTAAAATTACTCATAGACCATAAACAACATGTGGTCACTAGAGAAAAAATCCTTCAATTGGTCTGGGGCTACCAAGTCTTTCCTAATACTAGAACCATCGATAATTTTATCTTGAATTTTAGAAAATACTTCGAAATAGATCCTAAGCACCCAAAACACTTTATTGCTATGCGTGGGGTAGGCTATAAATTTCAAGATTAATCTGCCTTTACGCAATGTTTGGGCAAAATTTGCGTTATTATTTGTAGATAATTTTAGCTCATGTCATTGTCCTCTATCCAAGACTTTGTAGAACCTATTAACCTTTCTTTTTTGTCAAAGGACGAAGGGTATAGAGATACGCAGCTTGGTAAGCATATCAAATCTTATGAAAATCAACTCCCTGACATCAAGGATGCAGATATCGTATTAATTGGTACAGGGGAATGCAGGGGTGCTGGCTTTGCCTTGAATGGTTTTGAGGCTGCCAATGCGGTTAGAGCTGCTTTGTACAATTTATATTATTGGCATGCACAGGTTACAATTGCGGATATCGGAAACGTAAAGCTAGGTCAGTCTATTCAAGATAGTTATGCTGCATTAAGAACTGTGATTGCAGAATTGATCCTTCAAAATAAAAAAGTGGTGATCATGGGTGGATCTCATGACCTAACCCTGCCTCAATACCATGCCTATACGGCCATTCCTACTTTAGTGAATGCAGTAGTAGCTGATGCTAAAATTGATCTAGATTTAGAAGCCAGATTGCCATCGGATCATTTTTTAGAAGAATTATTTACAGGTTTACCGAATCACCTGAACCATTATGCGCATATTGGCTTTCAAAGTTATTTCATGCACCCGCATATGCTTGAAACTATTGATAAGCTTAGGTTTGACTGTTTTAGATTGGGTGTGGTGCGTGAAAGTATAGAAGAGATGGAGCCAGTCATTCGAGATAGTCATATGATGAGTTTTGATATTAGTGCCATTCAAAATGCGCAAGCGCCTGCCAATATTATTACGACAAATGGTTTTAATGGAGAAGAAGCTTGTGTGTTGATGCAATACGCAGGAATGAGCTGGAAAACAAGTTCTATTGGTTTATTTGGATACCAGGCAGAACTCGATCAACATGGATTAACAGCAATTCAGATAGCACAAATGATATGGTATATCATTGACGGCGTGCATCGTGGTAAAAAAGAATCGCCTTTATCTGCCATTGATCGTTTTAAAGAATTTCAAATTGCATTTTCGGATATTGATACGCAATTTTTACAAAGTAAAAGTACAGGTAGATGGTGGATGAAATTGCATAATGGTGAGTGGATGCCTTGTAGTTATAAGGATTATTTAGTAGCTTCCAATAACGAAATTCCAGAAAGATGGCTAAGAGCATTAGAAAGAGAGTAATCCCTTATAAGTTTGAAAATTGGTTTAAATTATGCTTGGTAATAGTTGTAACTGCAATTGTTTTTAGTGCATGTTCTATTCGTCAAGCGCAAAAAACCTTGCTGAGTGCTGAAGCAGTGAAGGGTGCACATATTGGCATTGCCATTTACAATGATACAAAGGGTCAGTGGCTGACCAAATACCAAAGCGATCATTATTTTACCCCTGCAAGTAATACAAAAATTTTGGCAACTTATTTAGGTCTTGAATTTCTGGGAGATTCATTACCAGGGTGGAAAATGGCAGAAAATGCAGATACTTTATTTTTGTTGCCACAAGGTGATCCAAGTTTTATGCATCCTGAATTTAGTTATCAACCTGTACTGGAAATAATTAAAAACACAAAGAAGCAGGTTGTGATATTGGGCAATGCGCAAGATCAATTTGAAGTATTTGGAAGTGGTTGGTCCTGGAATGATTATGCCGAAGACTATCAACCAGAAAGAAGCAGGATGCCGATTTATGGGAATGTGGTTCACTTTTACCAAAGCAATCAGAAATTAACTTCTATTAAGCCATTTTATTTTTTTAAAGACTATACAGACTTAGATAAGGTAGACGAAAAAAACTGGACTAGAAACAGGACGGGGAATCGTTTTTATACCACCAGTGAAAGTAATAAACGCAAATATTTTCAAGTACCATTTAGCCAAGAAGATGCACCAATGCTTTTGGCCATTAATTTATTGAGTGATACTTTAGGCAAACAGATTCACTATCAAAAAAATGGTGTAGGATCCACTAAAGGATTCAAGACAATTAAGACCGTGCCAACTGATAGTTTACTAAAAATAATGATGTTGCGTAGCGATAATTTTTATGCAGATCAAATTGTCTTAATGGCAAGTGCGCAATTATTGGGTAGGATGGATGATGCAGCATTGATAGACAGTGTAAAAAAATTAATCTTTACAGCATTACCCCAAAGCATGCGTTGGGTAGATGGAAGTGGTTTAAGTCGATATAATTTAAACACCCCCGAAAATTATATTGCTATATTACAAAAGATGCAAGCCAAATTTGGGGAAGCACGTGTAAAAAATATATTTGAAAAGGGTGGAGAAGGTACGATTGCTGCTTACTATAAAAATTTCCCAGGAACCATGTATGCAAAGACAGGCACATTGGGTGGTCAAGTAGCATTGAGTGGATTTATCTATACGCCAAAGCAACAAAAATTATATTTTTCAGTATTGGTTGCGAACCACATGAGTCCATCAAGCGCTCAAGTTAGAAGAGCTGTGGAGACCTACTTAACCAGTGTCACGAAGGGAATGTAAGTGTGGCGATCATTTTTCCTTAGCCATTGACAATGGAAACTTCAAAGGGAATCATTCTACTTGCTAAACAATCGATCTAAATAATCCTCATTGAATTCAATGAAAGTAGGAGCGCCAGATGCAGTGGTATTAGGAATATCACATTCACTTAGTGATTCAATCAAGCTATGCATTTCCTTTTGTCCTAAATTTTGTCCTGCTTTAATGGCCATTTGACGTGCCATGCATCGAATTAATTTTTCTCTTTTACTGAATTTTAAATCGGCACTAAAATGTTTGAACTGTTCTAATAATAGTTCGATGGCATTCTTTTCGTTACCCGCAAGCACATCGGCTGGGATACCTTGAATGATAAAACTATTTTGACCAAAAGCTTCTATTTCATAACCTATATTGGCTAGATCTTCCACCATCTCTTCAAGCAATACTGCATCGCTTGCACTTAGTTCTAATACAACAGGGAATAAGCTTTTTTGTGTAGCATGTGGTTGTGCACTTGCTTTTTGGTATTTTTCGTAAAGGATCCTTTCGTGGGCAAGTTGTTGGTGGATGATAATGATGCCACTCTTTGTAGGTGCAATGATATAAGTTTGATGCAGCTGCATCAAAAACGCATCTTCTGGAACAGACAAGGATGCATCCTCTTTATACAAACCCATGGAAGAGGGTTTCACAATGAATTCTTGATTTGCACTAGGCATTTCAGTAAAAAAATTTTTCCAATCTTGCTGTCCAGTTTGTTCAGTTTTTGGAATAAAATGCGCTTGATTTTTGTGTGTAAAGCCTTCATACAATGACTTTCTAGAAGTTTCTTGAACTTGACTTTCAGAAAAAGGTTTTTGAATGGCATCCAATTGTTGAATATTGGCGTCTAAAGAAAAATCCAAAGAAGGCGCAATACTAAACTGTGCTAAAGCATGCTTTACTGCTGCTTGAACAAATGCATAAATAATTTTATCGTCTTCGAATTTAATTTCTTGTTTCGTTGGATGAACATTGATATCCACTTTAGAAGGATCTACATCGATGTATAAAATATAACTTGGGAAACTATCTTTTGTTATTAAACCATCAAAGGCATTGGCGATAGCGTGGTGCAAGTAGGCACTCTTAATAAATCTTCTATTGACAAAAAAGTATTGGTCGCTCCTGGTTTTTTTTGCAGTTTCCGGCTTTCCAACAAAACCAGAGATGGTTAAGTAGTCTGTATGTTCTCCAACAGTTACCAACTTACTTTGATAAGAATTGCCTAATACTTGAATTGCCCTTTGCTTAAAGCTGCCTCCATCCCAATGGTAGACTTCTTGACCATTGTTATTTAAGTTAAAATGAACCTCAGGAAAAGCCAATGCCACTCTAGTAAATTCCTCTAGTATATGTTTAAGTTCAGCAGCATTGCTCTTTAAAAAATTCCTTCTGGCAGGTACATTGAAAAATAAATTCTTCATACTAATACTCGTGCCAACAGGTGTTGCAACTGGAGTAGTCGAAAGCACTTTACTATTTTCAATAGCAACCTCTGTACCAACTTCGTCTTCAGGTCTTTTTGTTTTTAATTGGACTTGCGCTACTGCTGCAATGGATGCCAAGGCCTCACCTCTAAAACCCATAGTGCGAATTTCAAATAAGTCTTCTATGACACTTATTTTACTAGTTGCATGCCTAGCAAAAGCATTTTGAGCGTCTTTTTCAGACATACCCTTGCCATTGTCAATAACTTGGATCAATGATTTTCCTGCCTCATTAACAATCAGTCGAATTTCCGTAGCTGCTGCATCTACCGCATTTTCCAATAATTCTTTGACAGCACTGGCTGGTCTTTGTATGACTTCGCCTGCCGCAATTTGATTGGCAATATGATCGGGTAGTAAATGAATTGTATCAGCCACTTATTTAACTATTTTAAAGTGTGTAAAAGTAGTAAATTTGCCTCTTAATCAAGCACCTTATGCATAGAACAGCCGACATCCAGAAATTAAGCCATAAATACCTTCCAGCTGACTTTGTGATCACAGATTGGGCAAGTCTGGAGCCTTTTTTTAAGGAATTACAAGAACGTCCTATCCTATCTGTTCAAGCATTAGAGGCATGGTTGACAGATCTAAGTGAGCTAGAAGCTTGCATCAGTGAAGATGCTTGTTGGAGACAGATAAAAATGACTTGTGATACCACTGATAAAAGTTTAGAGGATGCTTTTACATTTTTCTGTATGGAGATTCAACCTCAAATGCAACCCTATGTAGATGCTTTGAATAAAAAATTCATTCAGTCCGAGTATACTGCTGAGTTAGATCAAGCGAAATACCACACTTATTTGAGATCGGTTCAAAAAAGCATTGAATTATTTAGAACAGAAAACATTCCAATTCAAGCCGAGTTAAGTGTTTTGCAACAACAATATGGTGTGATTGCAGGCAAGATGACCATCGAAGTAGGGGGCAAGGAATATACTTTACAACAAGCAGCTCAATTTTTAGAAAACGAAGACCGCGCATTTAGAGAAGAAGTGTATCGAAAAATTCAAACAAGAAGATTGCAAGACCAAGATGCAATGCACGACTTGTTTACAAGCTTAGTACAAAAAAGACACCAACTTGCTTTGAATGCTGGATTTGAAAATTACCGTGATTATAAGTTTGCAGAATTAGGTCGATTTGATTATACTAAAGAAGATTGTTTTCAGTTTCATGAAGCAGTGAAGCTTCATGTGATGCCAATCATTGAAAAAATTTATACGCGTAAAAAAGAAAAACTGGGTGTCGATATGCTCAAGCCTTGGGACTTAGAAGCAGAACCTGCTGGCACCAAGCCCTTGCGCCCATTTACAGATGGAAAAGATTTGTATGAAAAATCGGTGGCTTGTTTTGAACAGATTGAACCATTTTTTGCAGCTTGTTTAAAAAAAATGAATGAACTTAAACATTTTGATTTAGAAAGTAGAAAAGGTAAAGCGCCCGGCGGGTACAATTGTCCTTTAGCAGAATCAGGGGCGCCTTTTATATTTATGAATGCTGCGGGGCAGATGAGCGATGTGACGACAATGGTGCATGAAGGCGGACATGCAGTGCATTCTTTTTTAGCGCATCCTTTGTCATTGAGTGCATTCAAAGAGTATCCAATGGAAATCGCAGAAGTAGCAAGTATGGCCATGGAATTGTTTAGCATGCAGCACTGGCAACCGTTTTTTGAAAACGAGGCAGATTTAAAAAGAGCAATTGAGCATCAACTAGAAAGAACGATTACTATTTTCCCTTGGATAGCCATCATTGATAAATTTCAACATTGGGTGTATACGCATCCTGCACATACGATTGAGCAAAGAACCAATGAGTGGCAAAATATTGTAAAAGAATTTTCATGCAAGACTTTGAATCAGTCTGGTTTAAAAGAATTTAGGGCGATAGGATGGCAAAGACAATTGCATTTATTTGAAGTGCCATTTTATTATATCGAATATGGCATTGCACAGTTGGGCGCCATTGGCATGTGGATGCAGTACCAAAAAAATCCTACACAAGCTTTAGAAAATTATATGAATGCTTTAGCTTTGGGTGGAACAAAGACTTTGCCTGAATTGTATCAAACTGCAGGATTGGAATTTAATTTCTCTCCTGAGTATGTTAAAAATTTAATGGAATTCACCAACCAGGAACTTGAAAAATTATATCACTAAATTAAAAACTGAGTACAATGAAAAAAATAGCGACTCTTATTTTATGTAGTATGTTTACTTTGGTTGTAACAGCACAAAAACCTAGCTCTGCCCCTACTGGAAAATCAGATCCTGTGATGCCCGTTTATTTAGTGGATGGCGTTGAAACTCCTTATGCTAAAGTGGTAAAAATTAATACGGCACTAATTGCTTCCATGGATGTATACAAAGGTCCTGACGCCATTGCTAAGTTTGGAGCAAAATATAAGCATGGTATTGTATTGGTGAAATTAAAAAGTACAACAAAAAAATAATTGCTATCACTGCTTTGATAAAAAAAAGACCTCGAATTTTCGAGGTCTTTTTTTTATGCGTTGTTACCCTTTTTAGAACTAGGCCCTTCGGGTCTTGGTCCATTATTAGGGCGGGGTCCATTTTGATTCGGTCCTTGTGGACGCGGTCCGTTATTAGGACGAGGCCCATTATTTGGTCTTGGTCCATTATTAGGGCGGGGTCCATTTTGATTCGGTCCTTGAGGTTCTCTATAATTTCTTTGTTGATCTCTTCTGCGTCGATCGTTTTTTTCTAATGAACGTAAACTTATTTGACCAACTAGCTCAACAAATTCTGGTTCTACTTCTTTATTCTTACTTGTGATTTCTACAGCTTCCAATTCTTCTACTGCAATACCTTGTTGATTCAGTTTTTTAATTTCCTTTACGCGTTCTATTGTTAAAGGGTAATGTTTGGTATTATTAGGAAGGGTATACCACATTAGATTTTTGAAAATATCTTTCTTAATTAAAAATGCAGTACCCATTGCAGTTTGTAAATTGTCTGCGTAATCTGGAAAAGCCTGCAATGCATCTAAATACGTATCTAATTCAAAATTCAAACAACATTTTAAACGACCACATTGGCCACTTAACTTGGTTTGATTGATGGATAAATTTTGGTAACGTGCAGCAGTGGTGTTGACACTTTTGAAGTCATGCAACCAAGTACTACAACAAAGTTCACGGCCACAACTTCCAATACCCCCTACTTTAGCAGCTTCTTGACGAATACCAATTTGTCGCATTTCTACTTTGACTTTAAACTCGCCAGCGAAAATGCGGATCAATTCTCTAAAGTCAATACGATCGTCTGCTGTATAGAAAAAAGTACCTTTTTTACCATCAGCCTGTAATTCAATCTCACTCAATTTCATCTGTAGTTTCAAATCTCTTGCATATGCCCTGCTTCGAGCCAACATGTCTGATTCTCTACTCTTACTTATTTTAAAGGTCTCAATATCTTTATCTGTACTTGCCCTTAGGATTTTCTTGATCTCAGGATGAAATTCATCCGTACCACTTTTTTTCAATTGCAAACGAACGAGTTCTCCAGTCAAAGAAACTTCTCCAACGTCAAAACCATTGACGCCTTCAACTGTCACATAATCGCCTTTTTCAAAAATTTGGAAAGTAGGGTTTCTAAAAAAATCTTTTCGGCTTCCTTGCTTGAAGCTTACTTCTACCACCCTACATTGACTTTCTGTGTCATCCACAGGCAAGTCTCTTAACCAGTCATGTACATTTAGTCTATTACATCCACCTGTACTACAGCCTCCATTACTTTTGCAGCCATTGGGCGTACCCGTGCCGCATGATCCACATCCCATATATTCAAATTCTAACTGTTATTAATTGAAATACCCGACACCCACTTTCTTCAAAACCCAGCATCCTAGATTGGCGTCTATGTCAAAATTAAGGTTTTGTTGCGAATGATATGATAGAACTTGATCCCCATTGCCATAAATAACATCTTGGCGTTGGCATTTCGCTCTATATAATAGACTGCTTTGTCCAATTCTTGGATAATGGCCTCTAATTGCCCTACTCCAGCAATTTTATTGATTCTGAGGGCAAAATCCTTTAAATCTGGGTCTAAAGGTAGGTCAGTGCCCAACACTTTGATGCGGATGCTTTGCTCAAGCAAGTGATTAAAGTATTTTAGAAATTGTTTTTGCTGCTCTCTTCCCAATTTGCTGACCTCATCCACCCATTTCATTTGTGCCAAGGGTCCATTTTTAAGGATGGCATTGAGCCAGTCTCTAATTTGGTCCAAAAAATCGTTATCACTATGTTGTATTAAATGGAGCGCTTCTCTATAATTCCCATCCGACATGGCTGCTATAAGCTGTGCCTTTTCTGGACTTAGTTTTGCTCTTTCCTCTAGCGCACTTGCAATGTCAGCGTTGGTCAATCTTGGAACTCGGATAAACTGGCATCGACTCAAGATGGTTGGAAGGATTTGTTCCTCGGAATTGGCGACCAATAAAAAGATAGTATCTGCTGGAGGTTCCTCAATGAGTTTTAATAATTTATTGCCTTCCTTTCCTAAATATTCTGGCATCCACATTACAAGCACTTTAAAAGGACTTTCAAAACTTTTGAAACTTAATTTTTTGATGATTTCAGCACACTCGTCTGCACTGATATTACCTTGTTTGTTTTCTGCTTTAATGAATTGTAACCAGTCAAATACATTGCCGTAAGGATAGCCCTGAACAAAGTCTCTCCACTGCTCTATAAAATTGGCACTGATATTTTTTTGACCTGGTTTCTCTGTAATGGTTGGAAATGAAAAGTGCAGGTCTGGGTGCATCAATTGATTCGCACGCTGGTAGGCAGACAAGTCTGCAATGGCATTAGGTTCGTTGAATGTATGGACTTGTTTTGCTAGTGCTTCTGGGTCTGCAAATAGGTCCACCACTTCATTGGTTGTAGCAGGAGAGCTTACTAAATATTGAGCAAATGCAATGGCAAGGGGCAGTGCGCCAGATCCTTCTGGTCCAACAAACAATAGGGCATGGCTCAATCTTTGGTGTTGAACCATTTCTACTAATTGTTTTTTTAATTTTTCTTGACCAATAATATCGCGCAATAACATGCAGCGAAGATAGGACTTCCTAGGGTAAGCTTATTATTTTAAGTAAGTCAAAATCGCGTCGCTATCTGGTTTTACATTGCTTGGAAAGTAAGCCAACATTTTTCCATTTTCATCCAATAAAAATTTGTTGAAATTCCATCCGATGGTAGCGTCTAAAACGCCATTTTTTGTCTTTTGAGTCAACCACTGGTAGATAGGAGATTGAGTATTGCCTTTCACATCTACTTTATCTGCTAGTGGAAAAGTAACACCATAATTTTTTTCGCAGAATTCTACGATTTCAGCATTCGTACCTGGTTCTTGTCCACCAAATTGATTGCATGGGAAACCAATGATCACTAATTTGTCTTTGTATTGACTGTATACTTTTTGCAATTGCGCATACTGTGGGGTATAGCCACATTGGCTTGCCGTATTCACTACTAAAATCTTTTTGCCTTTATATTTTGACATATCAATCTGACCACCGTCAATGCTTTTAACTTTAAAGCTATGGATGCTTTGAGCGTTGGTCAATAAACTGCAAGCAACAAATAAGAAACTTAATATTGTTTTCATAATAAATAATTGAATTAGATCATTGAATGGTTGAAGTACTAAATATAACAAGAAATCATTCAAAAAGTTGACTCAAAATCCCATTAGAGCGTATAAGCTGCAACGGCAATTGAAATGGAAGCGGGCGACCCAGTCATTAAGCTTGCTACTGCAGCTTCTAAAGTGGCCCCAGTGGTAAGCACATCATCCACCAATAATAGATGCTTTCCATGAATGCTTTCCGGATGTTGAATCAAAAAAATGTCTGGAACTTGTTGCAGTCTTGCCTTTCTATTTTTCTTTGTTTGCGAATTGGTCCAGCTTCTTTTGACTAAAACATCCTCAAGGATGGGTCTATTCCAAAACTGCTGCATCCCCATTGCAATCACTTGACTTTGATTGTAGCCTCTGCTATTGATTTTGGAATATTGAATTGGAACAGGAATGAGTAAGTCAATTTGATCAAATTTTTTCTCCACAGCAATGGCTTTGCCCATTAGTTGCCCAAAAAAGACCCCCACTTTTTTATTGTGATGGTACTTTAATTGCGCGATCAGTGTTTGTACTAAACTGTCTTTTGTGAAAAATAATAAAGCGCCAGCAGCATGCACATGCTCGCTTCCCCAAAATATTTTTTCTATTGGATTTTCGTTGATGCTAAAAAAATCAGTTAAGGGCAAATTATCTATGCAATTTGAACATAGGGGAATATCTTTTTCAATTTGATCTGTGCCGCATCCAAAACAAATTTGCGGATACAATAAATGCAAAAAAGCATTTAGGTAGTTGCGTATACCGTTAAAGATTTTCAAGATTAGAAAAATAATCGATAAGCTTCATCTACTCTTTCTACAGGAATAATTTCGATGCTATGTTTTTTTGTATCGATTCCTTTAGTGTTGAATCCAGAAATAATGATTTTTTCAAATCCTAATTTTTCTGCTTCAGCAATGCGTTGTTGAATTCTATTCACTGCGCGAATTTCGCCGTTCAATCCTACTTCTCCAGCAAAGCAAATGCCTTGTGGTAATGGGATGTCTTCGTAGGAAGAAAGCAATGAAAGAATGACTGCAAGATCTAACGAGGGATCTTCTATTTTAAGACCGCCAGCAATATTTACAAAAACATCTTTCATCCCAAAGGCAAACCCACCGCGCTTTTCAAGCACCGCCAATAATAATTGTAACCTTCTTAAATCAAATCCAGTCACAGTTCTTTGCGGTGTACCATACACACTTTGAGTGACCAATGCTTGTACCTCTATTAATAATGGACGCATCCCTTCCATGGCAGCTGCAATCGTGCTTCCGCTCAATGCATCGTTTCTTTGTGCAATTAAAAATGCAGATGGATTGGTGACCACTTTCATACCTGTTCCTGTCATTTCGTAAATCCCCAATTCACTTGTGCTACCAAATCTATTTTTTAAAGTACGCAACATCCTGTAAGCATAATGACGGTCTCCTTCAAATTGCAAGACCGTGTCCACCATATGTTCTAAAATTTTTGGTCCTGCAATGGAACCTTCTTTAGTAATATGACCAATTAAAAAAACAGGAGTACCTGTTTCTTTTGCGAATCTTTGAAATTCTGCAGCAGTTTGTTTGATTTGTGAAATACTTCCAGCTGCTGCATCAATTAAATTAGATTCAAGTGTTTGAATTGAATCTACAATCACCACTGTTGGTTTTAATTTTTTTATGGCTTTAAAAATTGCTTGCGTATGTGTTTCGGTCAATAAATAAAAATGGTCGTTCTCTAAGCTTAATCGGTCGGCACGCATTTTAATTTGCTGAATACTTTCCTCGCCACTAATATATAAAACAGTTTGATCCTTCATCATTAAGCCCTGTTGTAAAAACAAGGTACTTTTTCCAATCCCTGGTTCACCTGCCACAAGTACAATGGAACCTAACACTATACCCCCACCCAACACCCGGTTCAATTCTGAATCGGAGCTATCAATTCTTTTTTCTGACTGACTTTGAACTTCATTAATGGCAATCACCTCGGTCCCTTTTTGGGTCACAGCATAATCCAACCAAGTAGCCGTATTGCCCTTGCCTTTATCAAGGACTTCTTCTGTAAAACTGTTCCATTCATTACAGGCGGGACATTTGCCAGCCCATTTTGCGGACTCATAGCCACAATTGGTGCAAAAAAATGCCGATTTTGACTTACTCATGGGGTAAATATAAGTTGAAATCCCATTTTCTTACATCGTATTTACCGAAA
>Ga0214921_10001020_pt1 | contig 48898 bp, 53 predicted proteins | sample LL1505_MetaG_FD_177992 | JGI IMG/M metagenome (GOLD analysis project Ga0214921, IMG submission 177992) | Freshwater microbial communities from Lake Lanier, Atlanta, Georgia, United States - LL-1505 | ecosystem: Environmental > Aquatic > Freshwater > Lake | place: USA: Georgia | collected... | reverse complement strand
ATATCCAGAGTTGTTTTCATATGGAAATTATTATACGATTTTAAATACAAATCAACTTTTTTTATTTCTCTAATTCTTTTATTTTGCCGTCAATGATTTTGTCTATTTCCGCGCTCCCTCGGCGCACTCCTTAAATGTCAACAATTAATGCCTGACCCCTATAGTGTCCCCCCGAATAGAATTTCGACTCGTTTTGCTATTTATTTGCCAAGTTAGTTACTTTTTCTGCTTTTTTCACGCAACTCGTTACTTCTTCGTTTGCACCCGCCAGGGCGGATCACCGCCTACCTCTCGCCTCTCGCTCTGGAGAACACGACGAGCATGATAAATCCAAAGAGAAACGGATACAGAGTGATCAGCGTAATGTCGCGGCCGAGGTTGAAGGTCAAAACCATGCCAACCATGTAGAGCAGGAGTCGGCCTGTCTTCTCGCCTTTCAAGTCCTGTCGCGCTAGGATCGCCGCCCATGTCGCCATGAGGAGCGCCGCCGCCAGAATACCAAAGAACGGGCCGAAGTTCACCACGCCCTGCCCGATCATTCCCGTGGAGATCGTCGCACCCACGCCAGCCTCTTTGGCCGATGCCCCCTCCCATTTTTGTCCTCGGGCGATCGCGTAATCGATTCCGATTAATGGCTTGCCCGGCCACAATACCCTCGGAATCGGGTTCACCAATTCCGCAAAATACCTCGCTCCCCAGTTTGGCTCATATTGTTTATTAAGGATAAGATAGTTCGTCCAGCCCAACTCCTCAAACATATTCAAGCCCTCGTGCTTACCCTCGTGAGTGCTCACTCTCTCCGTCACACCACCCAAGCCTACTTGTTGGAAAGCCAGTGCAATATCCGATCCACTCCGGGTTTGAATGATAAATCGCAGCCACCCATCCACAAGAAGGAAAAAGACGAGCAATATTCCTAGCCGAAATAAAAGCCCAGCTTTTACTCTTAGAAAAACCCATGCCAGCAAACCAGGCAAAGCAATAGCCAGCATCACATTGCGTGTGCGGTCCAGAAAAAACCAAGGTGCACTTAGGAGAAAAAGGACACAGGCAGCAGCGCGCGTGCGCACCTCTTTGGAAAGCGCTGCAATCACGCCAAAACCCGCCACGAGCATGATATGCAGATAGCTGGCGAGTGATAAAAATGCATCGAAGCCACCCCCGATTCGCCCCCTTCCCCAAGGCTGGGCCTTACCCTGCACAAAAGGCGCAAGCATTCCGAGAAAGTCAAAGTTTGTTTTCAGCAGGGCCAGCGCCATAATGACTAACCACGCGATAGTAAGAATACGAAAAGCTGCCGTGATTTTCGATTGGAAATACGCGTTCTCTAGCCCCCCCACGAGGCTGAGGCGAAGAATGTGGCTTCGTTCATGCAGCATTTTTTTATTCATCCATCGGTGTATGAATGGCGCAAAGATGCAAAAGCTGAGAATAAAAAGCATCACCTGCCACCAGGCGCTATCCAGAATATCAGCACCCATCTGCAGTTGATATTGGGCGTAATCATTATAGAGCACATCGAGAAAATACCATGCGCCTACTGTTGACAGCACAACCATCATCGGCAGCCCAATGCCTTTCTGCCTGAGCGTCCAGCCATAAAGCATCCCCACGCCAAGGATCGCTCCTGCTATGTAAAACGAGACGGGGAAGTTAATGGATTGATCCATGGGAAGTTGATAGCGGAGAACTGATAGCGGATGGCGGATTACTTGCTGCGCAAATATTTAGCGAAGCCGCCAAGCTGTCGCGCTATGCTCCGGGACTTCTTGCAACGAGCATCCGCAACGGCTTTTTTAATAAACTTCAGGCGAACTGCGAGGCGATACATACTCCGCACCTCACCAGCCGAGCCTTTGGCGATATCGAGAAAACGAGAAAAGTCGGAAGGGGTTGTGCGCTCCGAACCTTCGGCTACATTGTTCGAAATCGAAACTACTGCACGCTTGATTTGATCGCAGAAGGAAAAATCCCGCACCGAGGTAAAATCCTCATAAACATCCACCGCCAAATCCTGCGCATCCTGCCAAACTTCCATGTCTTCGAAGTCTTTATATTCGTTCATAGATGTAGATTTTTACACTCAGATAATCGATGGCGAATAGCGGAGAACTGATAGCGGACCGCTAAAGCAAAAGCGCGAATCCCCAATCAACCTCAGTGAAGATTCAGATGCGAATCAGGCATGAGGTGTAAAAAAGATGAAATCCCCAAGCTGCAAGTTGTCGATTATCAGAATTATTTCATTCATATGCGGTTGAATTAACCGCCAATCATTCGTCCAAAGCTCCAAAATCGCCAATCTCCGCCCTTTTCGGTTTTGCTGATATCGCAGGCTTTGATCCGAAGTAATAAAAGCTTCAAACTTGGTTTCCGCTTCCGCCAACAAGTCGCCGTTTTTCAATCCGTCCCATCCCAGCCTATGCGGATTTGTGCATTGATGGGATTTCAAGTGCCGACTCAAAGGCCAAGGCACACACTCATCCAGCAAAATCTTCACGCAGCAAGCAAGGCCGCCTCGGAGCGCTCCAGCACTTTCACAGCCAAATCTTTCGAGACAGAGGGAAAACACTCCAAAAACTCATCTAATGTATACCCCCGTTCAAGATAATCAAAGAGGGTCTTAACTGGAACACGCGTGCCCTTGAAAACCGGTTTCCCACCAAGAATCTCCGGGTCTGTCAGTATTAAATCCGTTGCACTCATAAGTCAAAATTACCACCCCAATTCAAACCGCACAACTCAAATCTTCGCCTCAATCCGTTATCGGCGGTCCCGCGCCTTTTCCACCGGTTAACTTGCGCCTTCGGCGCTGTGGAGGGTGCTGAATGGGGGGGCGATCCGCCTTCGCGCTTTGCGACTACGGCGGGACAGGTCCGCCTCCGCGCTGCGCGGCTCCGGCGTGATGAAGGGCCGGGGGCTGAAGAAAAAGCTGAAAGGCTGAAAAAATGATAGCGGGCGCGATTGCAGTTTATTCATCCGGCAGAGCCAGCCATCTGCGATAAGCTTGCCAAGAAACAGGCTTCCGGCGTCGTAGGATTTTGAGCATTCCTTGAGACGCCATACACCACCACTTCGGCTCGGCAAGCAACCACCACGCACCACGGCTCGCGGCGAAACAGGCCTGTGTGAATACCCGTCCAAGCAAAATTGCAGGCAAATATGGCATGGGACACCGCATAAGTGTGCTCCAAAATTCATTTCGGGCGTGCCGGTGGTGGTTTCGCAGCTCGCTCCGGCTATCCGCGACCCAATGGTGCCGTATGGTGATTTGCGGAAAATATCTCACCTCCCAATTCGCGGCCACACACTGCAAGGCGTAATCTGGTTCCTCATACATGTGGAAGAACTTTTCGTGAAAACCGTCGAGCGACCTGTAGGCAGCTACCCTCAAGCACGCACCCGAGCTTGCAAAGGAACGCACGCTCCGCTCTACTCCGAAATCCGTTTTTAACAGCGTCTCGGGATACTCGTCTGTCCTTTGCGGAAAGGTCGCCACCGCCAAATCCGGCCGCTTCTCAAAAATGGAGCCGAACATTGCCAAGCAATTTTTCTCTTCTGGGTAGCTATCGTCATCAAGTGCCAACACAAGGTCGCCTCTCGCCATCATCATCATTCCGTGCCGTGAGGCGATGGAGCCTTTATTCACCGCGTTCACATTCAAGACCACATCAGGGTATTTTCTCAGTGTTTCCTCTATGGTTCCATCGCTTGAGCCATCTACAGTGAGCAGAATTTCCAACGGCCTAGGATTCAATCCCTCTAAAACGGCAAGAGTGCGTGCCAAGCTCTCCGAGCGATTCCGCGTTGAGATCATCACGGAGATTGTCATGATGTTGGGACCCCCTTCGGACGCAGAACGCCCCTCTCGTAGAGAGAAAACAGCAGTTTGTCTTTGAGCGCCTTGTGGTAGCCGAACCGTGTTTTTGCATCCCATTGCACGGGAGCCGGTGTGTGAGGATTTTTTCGAAAGTGGGCGGTTTTCTGGTATTCGCCCCACCACTGTTGTCCAAGTGGATGAACCCATCGCCCCATGGCACTCCACGGTTTCGGATAGTCCACGAAATGGAGCAGGCAACCCGACCCGCTATTGGGCTTACGGAGAAGCGGCCAGTTGACGCGAACATTCGTAAGCAAGTTGAATTTTTTTGGTAGCTTTGCTACCGACCCAAAGAGTAATTCGTTCAAGGCAGTTTGCTCATGGTAGTCGGGTTGAAAACGCTGGGAGTAATTCAAGCATTTTTCCGCATAGTTTCCTTGCTTCCATAGCTGTGTATCAAACACTAAAAATCCAGAGTTGAAATACCACCCTTCGATTTTTCCCAGGCGGACGGCCAGTTTTGCGTCTTGGCATCCGGCCAAAGGCGCCTCCGAACACATGCCAAGTGGATTACCTTGCAAATCAAAACCTCTCGCCTCGCCGATGTCAGCTCGGCAGACCGTGTCACAATCAATATAAACACACCTAGCAGTGTTCGCGAACTCTGGAACGAGGAGTCGATAGTAATTTGCAAGGCTACCGGACAACTTGGGGCAATTTCTAAATTTAGCTGAATCCAACTTATGATAACGGACTTTGGATTCCTTGCCTACTGCCGATAAACTCTCCCGCAACAAATCCACATCTCTCTCGCTAAGATTTTCTCCCAGAATAAGAAATTCGACCTTCCCTCCAGCGTGAGACAAAACGGAAACCGCTGCTACATGAATTGCTGCCAACATGTTACGGTCAGCACAAAAAGCTATTTCTAATGGAGGATTTGTAGGCATTTAGGACTCTTGCGCAATTCTGCCGGATGTTATACTAAAGTCTACTATAAATTTTTTTGCAAAGGAATTTATCCACACTCTGCGGTGTCATCCGCAACGCGGCGCTGAACCCTTGCAGGTGATAGCCAGCGGGAGACGCACGCTTCGCCAGTTCGAGACAATTCAATTTTTCAGTTAAGTATCCATTAGCGCCCCACTCCAAAGCATGAACGAGCAATTTTTTGTAAAGCCGCTTCTGTAAGGAGACATCGCAGCCTTGCAAAGACTGGGCGTGTTTTTGGATCGATTCACAGGCTTTCATGACACTCCGCACATAGTCGGGACGAAAATGATCGGTGCCCACGCGGTTTCCATGGTGCTGGCGCCAAAGTCCTGCCACGGCATCCACAAACTCGCCACGCCCACCGAGGAGCTTCACTCTTGCTTGGTATTCCCAATCCTGCGAACCCGTCAACTCCGTGTTCCAAGGCCCCACGCGCCGTAAGCAGTCCATTCGATAAACAGCGCCCATCGTGTGCCAATGGTAACCTGCAATCTCCGCTTCCACACTTGAATAAGGATGCCCTACCTCCCTTGGGGGCGATTCCGGCCGCAGCCGCTCATCCACACGCAGGACTTTTCCAAAAACAAAATCCAGTTCGGCATTTTTCTCAAGCAGTGCCAAAAGACGAAAAACCCCACCGGACACTAGCACATCGTCGGAATCCAAAAATAAAACGACTTCGCCAGTCGCCAACTCCAGCCCTCGGTTCCTCGCCACCTGGGCACCCGATTGCCTTTCCAGTCGCTCGTAGCGGAACCTCTCGCCAAATTCCCTTTGGAATTTCCGAGCCAGCTCAACGGTTTCATCCGTAGAGGCATCGTCCACCAAAATAAACTCCGCCCCCTCTCGGAGAAACGGCGTGGCGGAACGCACACAGTCACAGAGCATGTCGGTCCGGTTGAAGGAGGGGCAGATAATGGAAAGTTTGTTGGTCATGCTTTCAAAAAGGATTTTGCCCATTGTTGCTTAAGAACACCCAACTGGCTGTCATTACCTCCGGAATCAACATTGGCCGCGAGCAATGCGGATTCCCCAGTTCCGGGAATTTCAAAACAAGGAAAAGAGTAGCGGGTTTTATAAACGGGGATTCCTACTGCGAGATGAGCCGCTTTCAGCCAAATGTCATCGGCCTTAGGACATGCGTTTTTAATCCTATCCCCATCGCGGAAGTCCGCACCGATTCGGCTTGGATGGATCACAGCTCCGCCACAGCCAGTAATGAAATTCCATTCCGAGGGCTTTCCATCCCAGCAAATATCGCGACTCCAAGACTCATACCCAGCCAACTCTGGCCCCCGCCCCGCCATTCGATGAATCCTGGTCCCTACATAAGAATCTGGCCGATCCTCTTCTACTAAACTCCCAAGCCAAGAGCAAGGGTAGAAGATATCATCATCACAGATCACAAATGGTTTTTGAAATCCCATTCTTATCATCGGCAGCCATTTTTTGTGCGGCCCCATGTTTTCACATACCTGAAAACTCACCCCATGCGCGGAGAAAGCCTCCAGAGTAGGCGCAGGCAACCGAGCCAAATCATCTTCAGTCAACCACACATAGATTCCTTGTGCTCTGACCGTCTGATCAAGCAGACAAACCAGAGTCAAAGGCAAGGTCTCCAAGCGTGGAGTCCATGATGTCAAAGAAACCGCTAAGCTGTTTTGGACTGCAACAGGGGTTGTGGGTTGCCAGCACCCGCTTAAAAAATCCGATAGTTTCCGGCGGGTTTGGCTGAGCAAAAGGCGAGAAACGAACGCCCGAGTCCGCCCCCGGTTCCGCATCCACCGCCAGCCAAGGGGCCCGTTTAAAAATTCCAGCAAACAAGACATTTTAAGAAGGAGGATTTATATTCAACCACGGATTTCATGGATGGGCACGGATAAAGCAGAAAAATCACGGGGCCAATTTGCTGCACAAATGAAGAAGCGTTTTTAAAAAACCACTCGCAAGCGAGCCTGCAGATTTCTTTTCAAAAACTCCGCCAACCCGGATCGCCGGGCGTGCCCCGGTGCTTTTTCTGAATGCCATTTGGATGGAGAGTCGAGGACGATCACCCAGCTTTGGGAGCAGAGCGAGTGAGCGATGTGTATAGACAATCCTGTGCAAGTTTGTCTGTGAAGGGATTTGAAAACGCATCGCCAGAATGGCCTGCCAAGCGCCGCGGCATCGGGCAAGCTTAGTTTACATCGATTTGATAAAAGAAAAAATGGGCAAAAGAGGTTTCCTGTTGCCGCAAGCCGATGGGGAATGGATTGGCAATGATCTTGGGCGGGGCCAGCTTTGGGAAGCGTTCTTTGACCCAGCGGGTGAATTCCCTGTGCCGCACATGCGGCGAGTCTGTCATCAATCCACTACAATTTGAGCTATAAACGGCCACAAATCGTGTGGCTGATTGAAAGAGGCGCTCCATGTAAGCTTCGAAAACCGAGTCCTCTACCAAGTGGTAAATCACATCCAGCGAAAGCGCCAATTCCGCACTCTCTCCCTTATACTCCTCAGTGGTTAGGAACTTTTTGGAATTATCCTGCTGGAAGGTTTGCTGTGCCATCCGCACCGCCACAGAGCTCACATCCACGCCCGTGTAGGCGGGATACTCGGCCAGTTTCAATTGATTGCCGTCCCCGGATCCGAATTCAATCACCGAGCGGATTTCCTTCTCCCGCACAAATTCATTCAGCACCTTGGCCTTGAAAAGCGCAAGCTCCCCATAGGACCCCTCGCCAGAGTCCCTCCCCTTTTGATATCGCTTGTCCCAATAATTTCCAGACCCCGCAAAAGACATGCTGTTGATCAGAATCCTGAGAATCGAACGGTAGAAATCAGCTTTGTATCCCATGAGAGTTAATGTTTTAAAGTTTGCTTTTGAAAATGTCTTTCATAGATGGCGAGTTGCTGCCCCGCTATCTTTTCAGGGCTAAATTTCGCGCGAATTTCCCAGGATACCCTTGATCGTGCCTCTAAGAAAACATCGACCTGCTCCACCTCGTTCTCCAGAGCCTCCAGCATTGCCTCCCAATCTCCATCGCGCACCATAGCACCAGCCTCCGGGTGAAAGGCATCTCCCACCCCTCCTACATCGAAGGCCAGCACCCGGCAACCGCAAGCCTGGGCTTCTGCGATAGCCATCCCAAATGTTTCCATCCGTGAAGGCGAAATAAAACAATCCACTGCCTGATAAAGGCGAGCCATCTCCCGCTCCCCTTCGATTTTGCCGACTTGATCGACAACCAAGCCACCGGGAATTCGCAGTGTGCCATCGCCAAAAATGACAATTTCCACTTTGCTTGCAAGTGCCGGACGAGCTGCAAGGGCGTCTAAAAACTGCGGGATGCCTTTGAATTCATCTGTTACTGATCTGGCCCCGAGGGCGACCTTGAAACGCGCATTTTTACTACTTCCCATGCTATAAGCATTATCCGTAATGGAAAACTCATGGGAAAGAATGGGATGAACAACGGGAATTTCTTCCACATCTTGAAAGACAGCCGATTCAGCAATTTTACACGCTGTCCAAGAACTGTTTGCAATCGGCTGGATTCGACCCTCCTTGCAAAGGCGTTTTTTAATCTGAAGGTCGAGCATCGCCAGAAATCCAAACGGGGTCTTGAGCGCCGGACAACCTTGGCAATGCCCCTGAAAGTGATCGCAACCGCGATAAACCAAACACCCACCGGTCAGAGGCCACATGTCGTGGATCGTCCAAAAAACTGGTAAGGGCTCGGAGAGAATATTCCGAACGTATTGAACTCCAAGAACCCCGTTGATGCCGTGAAAATGGATCAACTTGATATAGCTTAAATCCCGCTCAAATAGAGTTTTGGTTATCAGCAGGGAGTGATAGGGAGCAGCAGAAACCCTCCCAAGAAACGAGCGGCCCAAGCGATTAATGACAGAAGAAAATTTGGAGATTTTTCCACCATGCTCAGCCTCTAAAAAAATCACCTCTCCTGGGCTGCCAGCTTTTCTTAAGCCGTCAACCAATCGCAGAGCATAGGCGCCGGATCCTCCAAATGGAGAACGCGTCAAATGGATATGGCGGAGCACTTCTACCTTATTTACTCAAAAAGCCAATCTGCAGCAATTTTCCAACGATCATCCATAATTAACTTACTGCAAAGATTTAGATTGGCACGCACTCTTCCGCCGTAAAGTTTTGTCTGTTGGACTGGATCGCGGGTTTTCGCCAGAGCATCTTCAATTTTACTTGGATCATTTGCATCTATAACAAAGAAGGCACCATACTCCCTCGCGTGTTTAACCATTATGGAGTCCTCTGGGCCTATAATAATAGTGGGAATCTGAGCACCGATACAATCCGAAAACTTTGTGGCGACATTAAAATAACTCATGTTTTTCAGTTCATCCTTGAAACTCACCGGTAAAAGCATGGCGTCGTATTCGCTGGACTTCTGAGTTATTGAGCTGGGCGGAACGGGTTCACATATACGACAAGTCGGTAGTGCCCGAAAAGATTCCGGTAGAAGTTCGGGGGACCGTGTGTAGATATCGATTTCAGCAAGCCCACTATTTAAAGATGGAAGCAAAAACTCCAAAGCATCGTTTTGCCATCTCCCCACACTCCCGAAGTAAACCAGCCTGTAAGGTCTGCCTTGCTCTTGGTTAAGAACGGCGGGTTTGGGAACCATTTCACATGGGGAAAACAAAACATGCGATTCCACACCAAATTTTTCTTTATAAAATTGCCCCATAGCGTCGCTGATTACATATACAACTCGGGCGTTCAGAAGATGGGTTTGAAGCAACTTAAAATTTTGAGCATCGTAAACCCACTCACCCGACTTCCATTTAACCATATGATCATCCATGATCCATGTGACATAATTGAATCTATGTTTTCGCCAAAGAGCATCGATTACGCTAAAAGCATGGCGGGAGTTAGGCGATGTAAGAATCTTCGTTTCAGATAGTTCATTACCCAAAGCCGCCTCAACGGATTTAGTGACAAATTTGCGGTGAAAATTCTGACACATTTCCCCATGAGCAAAGTAATATGCCAGACGACATCCTAGAAATTTACGAAGTTTCTGTTCGAACCCCCAATAGGGAAAACAAAAACTGGTTGCTCGTTCATAAACCACAGGTTTTTCAGATGGAAAATGAATTGTTTTGCAAAACCAATCTATTTTGGCAAAATTATCTCCAAGAATTTTATTCAGCGTAACACCTCCGCCGATGTGAGGTTGAGCTGAAATTTCAGAAATGAACCCAATTTTATTTCTTGTGTTCAATTTTTATTATAAAATGGCCAAAAAGCTTGCAAAAAATCCCCTCTTTTAATCATCTTAATTTGAGGCAAGAACTCTTGTCTCCTCATAAAGATAATTAGGTTGAAGATTACTTAATTTATCGAGAGTGTATTGAAAAACTCCTCCCTTCTTCTCCACGCCGATAATTTTGATATTTTTTCTGCCAGATATTCCAAAAAACCAGCGGTGGATTACTTCATCTGCGGTTATGTTTGAAAAATGTGGTGTATAATTGTTTCTTAAATCAGGCAAAACAATGATTTGCTTTTTATTAAACCACCGTGCCACATATTTTGTCCAAGAGTCGATACTTACCAGTATATCAGAATGCGCTACCTCTTGAATACTTTCTCGCAGTTTTTTAGGCCCAATGATTGGTGTATTTGGCAAAGCACGCCCAAATTCAGCAACAGCCTCGGGATCCCACTCCAAAATTCGCACTTCGACATTCGGAATGTTCGAGATGAGACGAATATACTCAATCCAATTTTTTATTGCCCAAACTTTTGCGGAGAAACATTTCAAATTATGATGCCCGTCCATATGAGTCTGAATGAGGATTCGGATACTTGTGTGCAGGGATTTTTTAGATTCGATTCCAATAATGGGCGGAGCAAAAAAAAGGGGGCTTTTTTTGGAAACGCTGCCGAGGCAATTTGCGAGCCGATGCCAGTTTAAATTTTTTGGCAACGGATCACTTGAAACTCTTCCTCGCCGGATGAAGGGTAGAAAATCTTTTACAATCTGGGAAGCTGGATGGTCAGGCTGCGTGTAATAGAATTCGACACCAACGCCCACCGCTCCCATAGCGCTGATCGGAACTCGGCTTATATCGAGCAGGCAATCTCCAATACCGCCGGCTAGTTTCAAAGGAAGCCTAGGCATTTTTTCTGATTATACACTCGATCTGCGCCAAAACGGTCTCATTCTTAAGTTGGTCGAAACCGAAATACCTCGCTAGCAGAGACTCAATAGTTTGATTCGTTGACCGCAAATAGCTTTTTAATTGAGTGTAGACCTTAAAAATTAATTTCAAATAAAATGGCGGCGGCTGATTTCCAAAGGACGCCTTGGCTCGATCATAATTTCGATCCTGCAGGGCTAGCTTGACGATTTTTGATTCAGGCAAGGATTTTGCCAAATCATAAACATTGTAAGATTTGGGGGACCAACTTTTCACCTTGGAGATCGTAAATGTGGCTTTGTGATCGGAGTTAAACCGGCTAGGAAAAACGCCCTGCTCATAGAGGTCCTCATCGGGAACGATAAAAAATAGGTAGCCTCCTGGTTTTACAAGTTTCCACCACTCCTGAATCGTGAGCGCCGGATCATGCATGTGTTCAAGGCAGTGGGAAGAATATACAAAATCGAATTGTTCATGGACAAATTGGGTAATCCGATTTGCATCGCCGTGCTCCAAATCAAAACGCCGCACCCCCTCTACAACAGCATCTGTTGCACAACCGATATCAATTCCCACCCCCGTGAGGACTCGCCATTCCAAGTCTGTCCAATATTTTTTTGATTTGGTCGTTTCGTTCATTGTTTGTTTTTGTGTTGGCGATTATTTAATGAAATGTGAAGCTTTTCAAATGCATGGAAACCAATAGCGCATGCAATCCAGTAATATAAAGCGGAACTATATGCCGATTTCATTCCATTATTGGTGTTTCCCTGCACAAGTTCAACCCACTCGTTCGCATCGCTTATTTGGCCGGTGGCGTAAAATTCCCTTGCAAGCAAAGCCCCTCTTTTAAAGAATGAATTCTTGGCATCAGCATCCATCTCCGACAAATGGTTTTCCATAATACTTTTTAGTGTTTCCGAAATCTCTTTTCGTGCGCGAACCGTCGCAGTCGGATCTTCAGACCTACTTAAGCTGTTATTGCGGGGACGAATCTGGACACCATGACGATTGATGACTCGGAAGTTTTTTCCAAGGTTCCATACCAATCGCAGGTGAAAATCAAATTCTTGGGTAATAGGATAATTGTATGAAAATCCACCAATTTTCATAATGTCCTCTTTCAAATAAAGCGGTGCCGCTGTTTGAGGTGTTCCATAAAAAAACATCCCTGGTTTTGTGAATTCATCGCGCTGCCAGGATCCCGTTAGCAAAGATGAATCATAACCGTCGAAGATTTCGGCTTTAAGGCAAACCATTTCATCGGATGAACCGCTTTTAGCAATTTTCCACTCCACGCAATTTGGAACGAGTCGATCGTCCGCATCCAAAAATTGAATCCATTGTCCGCGCGCCAACTCCACTCCCGTGTTGCGCGCTGCACTCGCACCCCGGTTGGGTCCGGTTTGAATTCGAATCCGGTTGCCAAATTCACGGATCACCTCCAAACTTCCATCGGTTGATCCATCATCGACAACAATTATTTCGCAGGGGAAATATGTTTGTGCCAAAGCACTCTCGATGGCTTCCGAAACATATTCTACAGCATTGTAGCAAGGAATGATAATGCTTACCATTTCGGGGTTCATAGGCTTTATTGCATCGGAGAGTAGCTAGCTAATATTTTAATTATCATAGTTTTTTTGATATATTTTTATAGAATTTTATATATGCAAGCGATTGCCTTTCAAAAGAAAGACTAAAAAAGTTAGTTTCCATTTTAAGGATTTTATCAAAAGAGAGCATGCAGCTGTGAATTGCATCCCTTATACTAAGGTGTTTTTTTTGTGGGCCCACAAGAAATCCTGTTGTATCGTCACACAAAAGATCGGGAATCCCTCCGATATCATTCGCAATAACTGGTGTTCCACAAGCCAAGGCCTCCAGAACGGTGTTCGGGAGATTGTCTTGCGTGGAAGGGCAAACGAACACATCGCAAGCTGAGTAGAAGTGCGAAAGAAGAACTCCGTTTTGAATGCTTCCCACATGGGTTGAACGAAAACCAAGGCCCTCAATTACGCCCGAACCCGCGATTAATAGATGGATGTTTTTTTGTGTGGCAGTCAACTCTTGAAGTGCTTGCAACAAGAGATGCATTCCCTTTCGCGGATCATTGATGGATTCAGCAACAAACCCGATCACAAATTCTGAGTCGGCAATTCCAAAAACCTCGCGAATTCTTTCCTTTGGTCGGCTCTTGAAAATCTCCGTGTCGAGGCCGTAGGGAATTTTCTCGCAATGAAATCCTGTCGTGATGGGGCTCTTGGTGCACTCTTCGACCATCCAGCGGGAAGGGCCAACGAAGGTGACTCGTTCTTTGGGGATTTTGGCGAGCGCACGCTTTTTGATTTCGATAGCTTTAGCTTCGTAATTTAAAAGATCTGGGGTGCGTTCCTCGGGCTGGGGTTCATAGTGCCAAATGCCGCGAAGGGGATTCAGATCATGCAGCGTCCAAACAATTGGTGCCTGTTCAGCCATCCATGGTAAAAGATTCTCCCAATCCAAAAACCAGGAGACCCAATGCAAGTTCCACACATCTGGCTTAGGCAGTTTCTCCAACATCTCGATGCTCCCCCAACCGACCGGGTTGCTCGCGGGTGGCGAAGTTGGCCCGAAATGCACGCGTGTGATTTTTGCCCATTTTTTTCGGCGCATACGCAACAGCAACGGGCTGGGCTTGGTGGGCTGCGGGAGTTTCAGCACGGAAGGCCCATGGGCACTTCCCTCCGCATCCAGCCAGACGCTTTCCACCCCCGGCTCGCGCAAAAGACCTTCATGCAATCGAAATCCCGCCCGCGCCGCCCCACCAGAAAACGGGGCCGAAGATAAATGGTAAACTTTCAATCCCATGAATGAATCGAGGTGGACATGGACTCCTCAAGGTTTGTAAGCAGCGGCCGCAGGGCGTTTTTAAAATAAGTTCTCAAAGCAAATGGTGATAGGTGGTTTGCATCATGATAAACCAAATGTCCATCTTTGATGAAAGGATAGGTTGAACTACGGGAATCCAATAGCGGCTCGGCCAAATCCAAAAAATGCACTTGGGGGAGTTTGTCTCTCAACTCCAAAACCCCGGAACTCGCATTTTGGTATTCCAATAATGAGTTGGCTGGAATCCGGGGGAAAAAATCCGGCAGGCGCGAAACCACCAAAACCCGGTTGGGATCGGCTTTTTGATTGGGCCAGTCCAGCGCAACCCAAACCGTGGCACCGCGGGACTGGATACCCTCAATGGTTTTGACTAGGGATTGCTGTAAATTCGAGTCACCCACCAGCGACTGATACTCGGCCCAATAACCCACGAGAAGCACATGGCGTATTCCCTTTTCCTTGATGCGCTCAAAGACCGCTTCGGCAACTTCATCACGCTGAGCCTGCGGCAGGCCCAACCTAAGATGCCCGTCAAAACTTTGAATGGGCGGCGTGCTTAAGTTAAAAACGATTTCGCCGCTCAATTCTCGTTTGATAAATTCCTCGTGCAAAGGTTGAGCCACGGCCGCCGCGTGGCTGTCCCCCCAAACCAGGAGATCCACCTGCGCGAGCTTCTGAAGGCTTCCGAACCTTGGAATCACGCCCGATTTGATTCGAACTGCATCCGGCGAGGGTTCCATCGCATGGAAATTCTCAGGAGATGCTTTGGACTTTTTTAAATTCTCAATCGCAGCCAACGCCTCACCTGAAAACCGGGCCAACCCACCCTCGGACTGAATAAAAAACCATCCGTAACAAATTAAAAAGATGCTGGTAATAGCGGCCGTGGAAAAAATCCATCGAAGTGCCGATTTGTGCATTTTTCTGAAAGGCATTTCCACAAAATGCCAGGAAACTATGGACACCAGCATAATAGCTAAAACGACCAAAATTCTCGGCCCGGCACAGAAGGGAATGAGTCTCAGATACTCCCCGTATGCAAGAACCGGCCAGTGCCACAGATAGAACGAGTAGGATATCAAGCCAATGAAAACGATCGGCCGCCAAGAGAGCACCATCACGATCCAGCCTCTTTTGGAAGCACCATTTGAATGTGAGTTTGCCCAGATGAGTGCTGCAGTTCCCAGGCAAGGCGGCAAAGCGGCCAGCCCCGGAAATGATGTGGCCTCGCCGTAAAGAAACACTGGCAGAAAAATTCCCGCGAGGCCTGCCAAGCAAAGAATATCCCGCTGGGCAAAATTTCGAACAATAACCGCTGCGGGCAAGACCGCCAGCATCGAGCCCAGCAACAATTCCCAAGCGCGGGTAGGTAGAAGAAAGAATGTGGCAAACGGCTGCGCCTTCACACCCCAAACGGAAAGCCCGAAACTCAACAAAGCCACTGCAGCTAAGATCCAAAATAGCGTCCAGCGGCGCTGATCGCCTGTTGACGATGTAACTGGTGGCGAGTAACTGGTATCGGAAGAAGAAGGGGTATCCGCAGAGCGGATTAGCGATGTGTTTTCAAAAGCCCGTGCAAGCTCGCTTGTGTAGGGATTTGAAAATGCAGCGCCAACTTGGCCTGCCGAGCGCAACCCAGCGCTTCTCTCCGTGTTCTCTGTGTCCTTTGACTTGCTCGTTCCCACTCCCTCACCCTTCGGGCCAACCTTTGGTTGCTCTTTCTCGCACCTGCCCCCGTGCTCGATTGTGGTTAGATTCCGTTCCTCTCTTTTCTTCAACCGGTAATTAAAGAAGGCCCAAATTACCATCAACGCGATTGGGAAGATCAAATAGAATTGCTCTTCCACCGCCAGCGACCATGTGTGCAGGAGAGGTTTCTCTTCATTCGCTCCGCCGAAATAATTTGTCGTCCGCCAAAAGTAGAAATTCGAAACTAGCAACGACTGTGCGATCACCGAGGCACCAAGCTTCGCCAAATCCTCCGGCAAAAGCAAAAACCAGCCTGCAAGGCATGTGACTGCCACCATCACCGCCAGCGCCGGAAAAATCCGGCGAATGCGACGCTCCCAGAAATGCGCCATGGAAAACGAGCCCCGCTCTAGGTCTTTCAGAATCAGGGCGGTGATCAAATACCCCGAAATTACAAAAAACACATCCACGCCCACATACCCGCCAGGAAATCCTAGCCCGGCATGGTAAAAAACCACACTCAAAACCGCAATGGCCCTCAACCCATCAATATCAGGCCGGTAGGTTAAACTATGGGGAATCCTATCCATGGTTTTGAAATTAGGATTTCCCGCCGCGCGCCATTTTCAGAAAAAGGTTTTCGTAGGCTGAAATGAAAGCATCCATGCCGAAAAGTTCCTCCGCGCGCTCCCGACCGGCTTTTCCGTAAATTCTCAGTAATTCGGGACTGCCAATCAAATCCAAAATCGCGGAAGCCAGCGCACCGGCATCCTTGGGTGGAACCAAGCGCCCGTTGAGGCCATCCACCACTTGCTCCGGAATGCCACCCACTTTCGAAGCCACCACCGCTTTGCCTGCCGCCATCGCCTCGGTTACAGTGTAAGGCAAATTGTCGGCCAGTGTGGCGCTGATATAGAGATCACTAGCAGCCAACAGATGCGGCAAATCCGTTTGTTCCACCATGCCGAGCGGACGCACTTGCGGATGGTTCGGCACGAAGTTTTCTCCTGCCACCGCCAAGATGGCGTTGGGATACTGCGGAGCGATATGCTGGATGAAGACCTCCGCGAGCAGAGGCAGCCCCTTTCGATCGTTTACCTGCCAGCCCAGGTGCCAGGCCACATGAAGCAGGATAGTGGCATCGCGAGGCAATCCAAACCGCTCTCGCTCGGGAGTGCGCGGCTTGAAATGCTCCAAATCCACACCGTTCGGAATCGCATGGATTTGAAAACGGCGAAGTTCCTGCTGCTCCAAGCGCTCAGCCAGCCATCTGCTGGGTGAAACCACTTGCATATCACCTCGACAGCGGAGATGCGTGATCCGCTTCCTGAGCCGTTCGGCAAAAAAAGGATTCTGGAAAATTTTTTGCCAGCGGGTGCGCACCAGAGGGCATCGCAGGCACGAAGTATTGCGGTCGCATTCCCAGCAAACCACTTCCATCGTTCCAATCGGGCGCGGGTCGTGCACGGTGTAACAAACCGGATATCGACTTGAGATCTCCGCCAACAGGGAATAGGGCTGCTCGCCATAATAGGAATGGCAATTCACCACATCAGGCTGGAATGCCTTTAGCCCATCAAGAATTGTTGTAGGGATTTCTCCCACACCCTCACGCGGAAAAAACACCACCTCGTGGCGCTTGCTAAGGCGGTCGTGCAAATCCGTTACGCACCGCCCCGCCCCCGCACCCCATCGTTGATTGATAAATGCAATACGCATCAGTTAAATGGATTAGCCACTAAGCACACCAAAAAAACACGAAATAAAAGCGTGGCAGAGGATTGGTCCTCAGTGCTTCACCTCAAGAACCACCAATCTGGATCCCGGATAACCTTCTTGAGACCCCTCGTAAGGCAGGTCAGAAACCACGGAATAACCACCCTCCACCAATCGCCCCACCAAATCATAGTCTTCGCGAAAAAGCATGTGTGTAAACACAAGTGCAATCTTTCCAGGCCCTAAAGCTTGGACCTCCTCTGCCATTTCCGCAACCTGCCCTGTGACACAGTGGGAAAGAAAAAAATGCCGTTCGGGAAAGTGGAAGCGCATGGCTGGAACCGCGCCGTAATAAACAAAAACCTTCTCGTCTTCAACATCTCCTGGAATATCGCCAATTGGCGAAGTGATATTCTGTTGGTCTCGGTAAACGATAGGTAATCCATGGATAGAACCTGAAAGAACCACGATCGCGAAAAACGCACCAACCAGAATCCGCCGATGCTTTAAACTCTTAACCAACCAGAAAAAGGAAGCTACCGCCGCCAGAATGGCCAACGGCGATGCGAACAAATGCTGACGCAACCCTCCATAAGGATAAAGACCTAAAATGGAAAGTGCAATCGAAGCAGCAACAAGGAACAAAAATCCGACAACGATATACAACTCTGTAAACTGAAAATTTCTGCGCCGCAAAACAATGAAAATAAACATGCCTATGGAACCCAAACAAACCAAAGCTGGCAAAATACCGCCGAACTGGAAAACAAAATATTTCGCGTTTGACTTTGCAAACCAGAAACCCGCCGAAAGAATCCCTTCCGGAGGGTAATCCGCTGAGAGATACCATGACTTGCCAATTCCCATTTGGTATTTCGCGGTGATGACATAGGAAATCAATAATCCCAAAGCCAAAGCTCCAATCGGCAAAGCATATCGCAACGGCCTTGCCTTGCCTTGCATGCATTCAAGCAGGACAAGCAACCCCAGTAGCGTTCCACTGAGAAAAATTGTCCCGTAGGAGCAAAGAGGTGCCAAAAAAAGCACAACCGAAAAAAGCACATCGTGCCGCACAAGTGGCCGCTGCAGCGAACGGAGAAAACAAAAAACCAAGAGGATGCCTATCAGTGCAGCTAAGCTATATTCGCGCACCTCCTGTGAGTAGTGAACCTGAATTGGCAAAACCGCCATCCAAAGTGCGGAAAACAGTGCCACCGGAGCAGGAACACCAACCCTTGGCAAAAAAAGGACAACGACAACTACAAGCACTCCAAAGACCATAGGAACGAATCGAATCCAGAAGGCAGTCTGAATGGATTCACCAAAAACCCAAAAAGTCAGGGGAAGAATAATTGGTGAGCTATTGATGGTTCGCGTCTTGTGCAGGAACTCTGAAAAAGGCGCATTGCTGTTGATTGCGTAAATTGCCTCATCAAACCACAAAGATGTTCCCCCTAAATTGTGTAAGCGAAGGATGGTTGCCAGCACAATAATTGCCATAGAGGCGAGCAGGTATTTTTTATTCATTTAAATGCAAATGACTTGGCAACAATTTGTCAACTAATGGCTCTGAGTTGCGAAACCAGTTCCCTTGCCTTTTCGCCGAATTTACCCAACCTCACGCTGGGCTCGCCACCATAGCGTTCACGAAACCGGATCGGAACAGCAGCATGTCGCCAGGAATGGTCCTTACGCAACAGCACAGCTAAGGCGACATTTGCCAAAAAGAAATCCTGTGGGATTTTTTGAAGCTTTTCCAACAGCTTGGAAGTTCTCATTAGACGATAGGGCACATTGGCATCCACGCAATTCGCCTTGCAGAAGAGCAGTAAAACACTCTTTAAAATGAGGCTTGCGGCCATCCGCTTCAATCCATCATCCCGTCGAGTCCTGTTTCCGTAAACCACATCACAGTCCTGCCGCATTCTCCAAAAGCGGAAAAAATATTGTGGATCGCACTGACCATCCGAGTCGATTTGGAAAACAAAAGGCACGCCACGCTCATAGGCAATGCGATACCCAACAAGGCAGCTCTGACCATGGCCGGAGTTGGGTTTATCCAAAATTTCCAGACGGTCGCCGAGTTGGTTTCGCAGACGGTTCAGGATTTCAAGTGTCCCATCCGTGGACCCGTCGTTGATAGCAAGGAAGATAAAATTCTCGGTCCAGTTCTGAATTTCCTGAAACCATTCCATAACGACCTTGCGCACAGAGGCCTGTTCATTGTAAACAGGCATGACGAGCATTAATTCGGGCAGCATAGAAAATTGTAAATTAAGCAGCTAAGAGAATATTTAATTTCTCAGCTTCCTTGAGAGCCATGCCAACAACTTGATCCATATTGTAATAGCGATAAGTTGCTAAACGGCCAATAAAAGAAACATTTTTTTCAAATGCGGCTTTTTCCTTGTATTTGCTATAAATTGCAGCCGCATCAGATGCAGGAATAGGATAATATGGTTCCTTTCCGGGTCCAAAGTTTTCTGGATACTCCTTAACAATAGTTGTGTTTTCGCAAGTCTGCCCTGTGGCGTGTTTGATTTCAACAATACGAGTGTAGCTCTCCGTATTTGGATAGTTTACTTGCATTGCGGGCTGCCAAAAACCTTTTTTTCCGGTGATTCCCTCTCGTCCTTGTAGTGTCTGCGAGGTGAAGGATTCGCGTTCAAAACGCAAAGATCGGTATGGCAAAGGGCCGAAGCAACAATCAAAATACTCATCTATGGGCCCAGTGTAAACGAGATGTTTATAGGAAATGTGAGGAAGAACTTCGCGAAAGTCCGAATTTAAAACAATCTTTAGCTTGGCGCCGCAGGCATCCACCATTTTTTCAAATAAGCGGGTATATCCAGCGGCCGGGAGCGCTTGAAATTCCTCGCGAAGATATCGATCATCCCTATTTGTTCGAATGGGAATTCTACCACAAACGGATGCATCTAAATCTCTCGGCTCACGCTGCCATTGTTTAATGGTGTATCCCTTGAAAAACTTTTCGTAAAGCTCCCAACCAACTTGACTGATAATGACCTCCTCAGAATTGGCCGGCGTTTCAATTTTGACCCTATGAGCTTCGATCCAATCCTCCATTGCTTCTGTCGTGGAAGGCCTACCAATAAATTGTTCGAAGGTATTCAGATTGATTGGAAAATTCCAAAATTGCCCATCCGTGAACGATAGAATTTTGTAATCAACTGGATGCCATGCTGTAAATTGCGACAAGTATTCACGCACCTTGCCTGAATTGGTTCGAAAATAATGAGGACCATATTTGTGTATAAGAACACCATGGTCGTCATAAAAATCATAGGCATTTCCACCCAAGTGGCTGCGCTTCTCGATTATCAAACAACTCTTTCCCTGCTCCGCGATAACGCGCTCCGCAACAGTCAAGCCGGAAAAACCAGCACCAACAATTACGACATCAAAATTCCAAGACATTATTTTTCGATCTTATTTTTGGCCCAGACATAGATCGTTTGCTCCACCGGCTTCTGCTCCACCCATTGGAACATCGGGCGCCGGTAGGGCTGCTCTGCTTGGGTAAAAAAATCGAAGCCGGCTTCCTCAAGATATTGGAAAAGCGCGGTAGGATTTTTTCCGTTTTTCGGATGGAATTTGTAAGAGAAATGAAGGTGCTCGATTTTGGGCAGGACGCACGGAAAGAACGCTTGTGCCGTGGCCAATCCATCCCAGACCGGAAGATTCAAGTAATGAATCTCTCCGACATCCTCACCCAGTGCTTGAAAGAGCGAAGCGCTTGAACTGAAAAATTGGACATCCGCGTTCTTTGCGGCTGCTCGATTTTTTTCGAGGGCATCAGAGCAACCTGTTTCTGGTTGAGGAACAAAAATTCGAGGATTCGGAAACTTCTCGGCCCAAAATCGCAGGGACATTCCACAGTCTGGGTCCAAATCGATGATCAAGGGATTGCCGAGAACGCATGGAAAATCTTGGTGGAGTTGCCAAAAAATGCGGTCATATTCGCGTATAAAGCCAGCGGCTTCTTGGAAATGGATTTCACGCCCCTGCAGAGTAGCGCTCCCGGATTTTCCCGTAGGCCACTGCGCAAGACGATCCAATTCTTTTTCGATTTTTGCATCTTCGGGTTTGAGGAATTTTTTAAATGCCGCCTTGGCGGTTTTGAGGTTTCCAGCCTCCTTGGTTTTCTGAATGAGGATTCGCGTCTGCCGATTCATCCGCCCTGCAAAGTCCCAGCCAAAAAGCCTGCGCATTTCAGCAGGGGAGACTTTGTTTTCGAAGCCCATTTGTTGACGACCCCATTCGGTTCGCTGCAAAGCCCTATCCGGAGAGGTAAAAAGATCAGGATTTTGTGAAATCAAAAATTTAGCTGATAACACATCCAAGCCGATTTCTACAAGGCCCGGACTCTCAAGCCAGTAAGGATCAGCTACAACATCCTTTTTGTTGATTTCTGCAAGAGGCCCATAGATGGAAATTTTTGCTCCAAATCCTGCGGCGTAGGCTATGCATGATCCAAATGCGTTCGTAGTCACATATTCGAATTGGGACATCAATGACCTAACTCTTTCTAGGGAATTTTGGTCATCGGCGTGAGCCCCCTCGATGATCGGATAACCCCGCTTTCTAAAACTCTCGACCCAGTAGCCTTTTTTGAAGCAGGCAGGATAAATACAAATCGCCACAGTTTCAAAGCGATCCCGAATATCATCTATTGCATCGGCATATTCTTCGAATTTCCATGAATGCTTGGTATACTCCAAAGAATGCGCCGGCATTACCAGAAGAGAGTTCTGCCTTCGCAGATAACTCTTTTCCGGCAGATAGCAGTATGAAAGGCCAATGGCGCGAGAAAGGCAACCTTGCTTTTTGAGGTATTTCTCATGGGCAAGCGTCGCTACCCAACTATGTTCTTTGGAAGGGTCTTGAACAGATTGTTCAAGCGCAAGTCTTTTATCAACAAGTTGGTAATCGGGAACCCATCCATGCAACCAACCACCACCGACATAGTCAGGGATTGTTTTTAAACCACTATACGCCCCGGCAACCTTGCCCGAACCGTATTGTAAAGATGAACAAGTAAAAGGCGCAAAGTCCCGCTCGGGAATTTCTAACCAATTCAGATCGGGAAGAGATTCCTGTTTGTAATTCAGTGTAATCACTTTGGATTAGATTAGGGCTTTTTCAAAACACACTTGATACCCGTTACACTCAACTCCTCGATCGACATTGAGCGAAAGTGTTCGGTGATTTTGTCCCTGAACCCGGCGGGCATTTCAGATCGGATTTCCTCATATTTAAGAATCTCAAATCCCGCCTGCTGGAAATGGCTTTTAATTTCACTGGATCTCAGGCGGTTCACCAAGCCATCCGACCAGTCATCGCCCTCGGCCAGAAAGGAAAAATAGTGGAAAGCCTCTGGATCGTTGTAGTGGCGATGATCGATAATATCAATCACATGAGCCGCAACACCACCCGATCGCATCAAATCATAGAGGCGTCTCACTGCCGTCCCAAAATCTAAAAAATGTTCCAGCACAGCTCGCGAGGACATCAAATCGATGCTGTTAGGCTGGAGACTCGGGCTATGGATATCCGTGACGACATGTCGCATGGGAACCTTGGCCGTTCCCGTTTTGAGGTTGCCGGATCGAAGCGCCAGAATATCGAACTGCTCAAGTCGTTCCCGGAATAGGCCCGTATTTCCACTCCAGCACCATTTTTCCATTGAGCAGAAACAATCCCACAACAGATCCGCCAAAGCTTCTGCCGCGCGGCGCTCATCGGCGGGAAAAAGATCCGTCGAAAGGGTGTGTGCGGCACCATTCAAATAAAAAATGGCAGCGATTCCCGATGGGTGCATGGTGCCGCAGCCGAGATCGCAATATGTCTTGCCCTCGATAGGAGTAAAGTCTCGCAGAAGGTTGTAACCTTCGCTGGCTACTTCATGAATCCGCAAGGGACCAAAGCGCCAAATCGGGTCGCTGAAAAGCTGTCTTCTCAAGTTCGTGAAAGCCGGTTCCGTCAACTTCCATGGATGCCCAGTTAGGAAAAATTCGTTGGTGAGAATGTCGCGCGCAGCTGCTTGGTTCATTAGAAATCGGAGTTGCTGATTGCCGCGCAGCAAATCAATGAACGAGCGTGCTGCATTTTTGAATGACCTTTTCATAGAATAAGGGGTTGGTGCTCGGTCGGAGAGAGATACTCTCCCTTGCCGACCAAAATGAATTTTCCCTCTTGGTCGCAGATGGTTTGAGACTTGCGAACGCGAAATGTGCAGGCGGTTTCTGTGATCTCTAATCGATCGGGTTCCATCGCCGCCGCAGCTTGGGCCTCACGCCATTTTGCGGAATGCCTCCATGGCCCATAATGCCCATCGCGTTCCCAGATCGCTTTGCTGCGATGCTGGTCGAGGATAAAATCGAATCCATTCCGCGTCATGCCGATCCAGTCCAGAAAGACATCTGCGTTCGCAGAGGGCTTCGCTTCGTATTCTTGCGCGACGGCCAGAGCCTTCTCGCGTGAAAGCCTGCCGAAGCGCAATTCCCGCACAGCATGGTCTGCGGGGCGACTGTAACCCCACTTGGCCCACTTGATATAGTCGTGCAAGTCGGAGTGCATCCAGCAGTCCACATCGTTGTATGTATCAAAGGTCCGAGTTTGTGGAACGGCCTCGTAGTCGTAGAGATCGAGCATGGCTTCATGCTGGGCTTTGGTATCCCAGCGGATATAGTTTCCGAGATAAATGCCTCTCACTCCAACGGCAGCAATTTCCTCATCATGGGGATATCTGTATGGGTGGATATCGGAGGGTTTGATGAAATCGTGGTCATCGACCAAAGCCTCGGCCTCTTGCCGGAAAAGATCGTGGTTTCTCCGGTGGCGGCGGCTCATCTCTACTTCGTCCAAATGGGAAAACATACCAACTTGGTCGAGACCTTGGTGATGGCCCCAGATGATGAGCGGGATCTTCATTTTCACCGCGATCTGCACGGGGAAAACTGTCTGGCCAGCCAGGCAGTGCCAGTAAATGCTGCCACAGCGCCGAAAAGTCGCCCGGGTGATGCGCTTGACGCGGTCTGGATCAACCACCTGCGTCATGATATCGCAGTCCATGACCGTGCGGAGTCTGGCAAGATTCCGCACACCCACCGCAGTATTATAGTGCTTGTTGTAAGTGACGAGAAGCGGGTTGAGACCGAGACGCTTCTTTATCGTATGGACTATGAAAAAGCTGTCCCTCGCACCGGAGACCGGCACCACGCAGTCGTAGTTCTCACCGCCTCTGCAGCGGTAGCCCTCGATGAGTTGCTCGAGTTTTTTCCAACGCGCTTCCCAATCGAGCCGGTCTTTCTCCTCGTGCACTCGGCATCCACTGCAAATCCCTTCTTCGTCTATGACAAGACCAAGCGGATGTAGTGTTGTGTAAAGGCAGCGACGACAAACTTTCATATCTTTTCTGGCTCGATTCTCTGGAAAAGAAGATCTGTGAGGATTTTCTCAGATTTTTTGATTGGGCGGCCAGCTTCATCCGTAGGCGAATCCGCGTAACTCGCTTTCACTCCGGCACGCATGGGGGCGCCAGATTCCGCCAGCGCCTTTTTAAAAAGCAAAATACTCTGCTCGAAGTGCGCCAAACGGTTGCCCACGCCGATTCCCGAGGGCTTGGCAGCATGGAAACACTCGACAGCATGCGCTGAAGTTCCGATGCCTCCCACGGCCACGACTGGCAGTCGTGTAGAATCGACGGCCTCTTGAATGGTCTCCACATCCATTCCCCTGCCGACGCCATCCCTTTCTGGAAAATTCAAAAGGATTTCGCCGGCACCAATACTTTCTACCTCCCGAATCCAAGAAGCGGCGTTCAGATCCGAAGCGCTTTTTCTCCAGTAGTCCCAGCGCACCGCCAGGTCGTCCACCTGAACCAGATCGATGGATGCCAAGACGCATTGTTCCCCAAAGAGTCGTGCAGCCTCGTGGACTAATCTCGGATTTTCCACTAGTGATTTATTGAAACCGAGCTTATCGGCGCCGCCAGCGATATAGGCCCGCGCATCCGATATGTCGCAAATACCGCCGACCGCAGCCAAAGGCACAGCGATCGCCTTGGAAACCTCGGAGACCAGTTTACGGTTGGCCTCCAGATCATCGTCGAGAAGGATCAGAGCGATCTCATCGATCCCCCACCGATCAAACTCTCGAGCGGACTCTACAGGGCTTCCCACTGGCAAATATCGCCGGAATCCGAGGCTCTGCACATGAAGGCCACCGCGAACAACAATGCTCGCAACCAAACGCAGCGAGCTCATTTCGATGCCTCCTTATCCACTGACAGACAAAATGCCTTGAGAAGCCTCAAGCCAGAATTCTGGCTTTTCTCCGGATGAAACTGGGCGCCCCACACTTTTCCATGGGCGACAGCCGCCACGATGTCCCCATCCCACGAAACCGTTGCGGCCCGACATTCAGGAACGGCGTCGAAAGAGTAACTATGGTCAAAATAATAGGCGTCTTCAAGCGCCATGCGTCCGAACATTGACTCACCCGCAGGAAGCACGCTGACGCCGCTCCATCCAACATGCGGGATTTTGCGCCGCCCTTGAGCTTCCAATTTACGCACCCGCCCGGGAATCAACCCTAATCCTGCGCACTCCGTGTATTCTTCGCCCGAGTCAGCCAGAATTTGCATTCCCAAGCAAATTCCCAGAAGTGGCTTATGATCTTTTTTTACGAGATTGTGCAAAACCAAATCCAGACCCCGCGACTTGATTTGCTCCATGGCTGCTGGAAATGCTCCGACGCCGGGTAAAACAAGAGCATCCGCTGAGGCAAGCTCATCCGCAGCACAGGTCAAGACAGTGCGAACGCCCAGTCTCTGAAACGCCGCACGCACAGAGCCGACATTCCCCAAACCATAATCAACAATTCCGATTTTCATGCCGCACAAGGAAAGCCTACTTCGAACTTTCGAACCCATTTGCCCTTACCATCCTTTTCAAACAATTCTTTGTTCACGGATCGGTCTACTGTTTCCCAAAATTGTTTAACCGAAATGTCAATAAAATTGCAAAAAGACTCAATGTAATCCTCCCCGCAGCACCCATCGTAAAGTTTGAGCAACTCAATGCCCTCGCTGCGTGTCATCCGACTCCTGCGAATTTCCTCATTCACATAGTCCGTTGTGCGACCAAACCCGAATTTCAGATATTTAATCATTTGGTTCATGCCCACCCAGTCCTCGTCGAGCGCAGTGACGCCGTAGGGATCCCCGATCTCTGTAGGCGGCTCATTGCGAACCTTTAGTCCATTAACAATCGCGTAGTTGGCGTTGTCAATCAGCGCCCAATCCTTCCAAAAGTATCCGAGATAAACAATTTGGATGCCTGCCCGGTCCATTTCTTTTTCCGTGGGATAGTAATACTGTAAAACTTTTGATTGACTAATCCCATGCTTGATTATCCAATCTGGAGACCCTCCTTTGAGAGTATTCATGTTGCGCACGGAATTCCCATCCCAGCCCGTCTTGCCCATCGTGTTGAGATCGCCTAATTGGAGAGCTGGGTTTTCCCCCCAAAGGACCAAACGAATCTGGTAGGCGGTGGCAAGTCGCGGGACGCTGGCAAATAGTGGATACTCGGTGGATTTCCCCCAGTTGCAGAATTCTAAAAAGGCTTTTCGCATGAGCAGCCGCCAAGTTTCTGGCGCAGGGTAGATCGTGATACAGTCAAACCCTTGCTCAATCATATTGGAAACATTGTCTACTCCGCGCTGGGTGAGTTGGCGAGGCGGATAGCCGAGGGAAACGAGCAAAGGGCGTAATCCAAGCACATTTTTTGCATACATAGCTTGGCGCAGGCTATCCTTGCCACCGCTTACCCCAATAATGCAATCGTATTCCGTGGCGTCTGGCGAGCGGAGTTCAGCACTCAACTTCTTCAACTCGATCTCCCGCGCTTGCCAGTCGACTTGCTCCAGCAAGTCGAAATAATTACAGGCAGGGCAAACCCCATTGGAATCAAAGCGAGTTCCAGGCCTAGTATTTGGCTGAACACATTTTGCACAGAATATCATGCTATTGTTATTTAAACTATGCTAAGATTAACAACCATAAATCTTGTATCACTGTATACACATCCAAGAAACAGTAGGATTTGAAGGGTCTCTTTGAAGTGCATATTTAGATAAACCGATTGTTTCAATGACCGCCAAAGTCTCACCGGGAAATTCGGGGCAATTCAATTCGTCGAAAGCAATTATACTCCCGCGAGTCAACCGTGGCAAAATAGTTTCTAGGCAAACTTTAGTAGGTTGATAAATATCAAAGTCAAAGTATGCAAGCGCAACAATTGTGTGCGGATTCTTCACAAAATATTCTGGGACTGTCTTTGTGGCATCACCCGCTACCAATTCGAATTTGGTTTTATGCGGGATCGGAGAGTCAGCCTCGTGAGCTTTCAAGAGACTTTCAAGTTCATTGAAGTATCCTGAAGTTACCGAATAAGCGCCTGCCTCGAAATTTAAACCATCTTTAGCATCAACGCTAGGAAATCCACAAAAGGTATCAAAACCGACAATTTTGCGATTATGGTTGAATGGTTCATGGATTCCTCGGCAATTCGTAAATAGTGAAAGGTTTTGCCCCCACCTGACACCAAATTCCATGACAACCCCATGCACAGGAACAATCATCCGATATATTTTCTCAATGAGTAAAATTCGACTTAAAGCAATTCGGTTGGTATATAGTCCGATGTTAAACGGCAATTCGCTGTCTGGTATCGGAGAACAGCGCATTTTCGACGCCAAAGCAGACCAGCGATTTTTCTCCGAATCCGTCGAAACGGTTACAGTCGTGATGGAATTTTGATTTTTATTCATATCGATTGAACAGAAGAGCGAACACATTTCACCAATTCTTCCTGAAGTTTATCAACGGAATCAAAAAGAATGTTTCCTCCCCTTTCCTCCCTCAATTGGTTGAACTCCGAAGCAAGCACGCCAAAGAGAACAGCATCATGGTATTTTCCGTTTCTCAAAAAGAATTGACGCCATCTTCCTTCCTCTTGCATGCCCAATACGGAAAGCATCTTAACAAAAACCGACAGACCTTCGTGGGTGGCATCTCCTACACGGTTGAGATTGAGTCGATCAAAGGCGTGCTGCAACAATAAACCGAAAGCCTCAACACCTACTGAAATTGAGAAGGGATCGCCGATTGTCAAGGCAATATTCGACCTTCTTGCGATAAGATCTATCCGCTGCAAGGCCACATTTCCAACAACCTTGCCAGTCCCATTCTGCACTATCGTGAGTGTGATCGAGTCCTTCTGTCCACGGAGTTCTTTGATAAACTCCAGTTCTTCACTACGGGATATTGGAAAGACCCCGTGAGAATTAAATTTTGTTATTGTATAGTCATTATACCAATCGTGCCATTCAGTTTCCAAAATATCGGAGTCCAATGTTGGACGGAGTGAGATAGTATGTCCTTTGAGAAAGACTGGTTCATTCATAGATTTTATTGGTTGAAATGAATCTTAAATAATTCAGCTGCTCTGTTGTTTCTTGAAACGAAATCATCATGGCTAATCACAAAATGATTATCTTCTTCCCTCGCATGCTGTAGAAGGAAATTGAAAAATGGTTCGTTTCTTTCAGTTCTTCGAGCATTCAACAGTAGATTCCCACTGTAAATTTTCAGCATCTGCAGGATAAACGCATTTTCAATTTTTCTTTGAAATACTCGGCATGACATGACAAACGCTTGAATTAAATTGTTGGAACCAATTAGTATTGCCAAAATCTCTCCATGCTGGCCATCCCGATCCGAAAGACTGGCGCCAAATAAACGAGCACCATTGTCGATTTCTCTTTGAATCTCAGATTCCTGCCAGCGTTTACCATTAAGATTGAACTGATTTGTTTTGTTTATCAACTGCAATACCCTCTCTCGGCAACAAAGCGTTCGGTCATTAACAGTAAGCTCCATGGATAACTCTCGGAGAAATTCGTCTAAATCGCGTTTTATCGGTTTGACTGATTTGTTTCGATAAAATTCGGTTCGCCGCTCATCTTCTTCGGTTATCAAATCGGCAGAAAAATGCTCTTGGAGGATTTTAAAAAAAGAGAGCATTCCACTCTCTTCATCAGGAAATTTGAGGCACTCTACTTCGTTGAACTGCGCACCGACCTCAGCCAACTCAACAGGATTATCATCAATAAAAACAAAATCACTCAAGCCGATGTTGAGAGTGCTTGAAATTTCTTGCATGTTTTTTGATTTGCTCTCGTAATTTGCCCATACACCGACAAAGTCAGTGCCTGATAAAAGAAATTTCCCCGCGTTCAAGGCGGAAGCAACCAACTGAGGATCGTTTTTGCTCAAAGCCACGATCAATACCCCTTCACTTTTTAACTTTTTAAGGTAAGACTGGTAAAGAAAATGGCGGTAACCGCTCGCCTCCGGATAAGCGTCAATACCTTGGATATCTAAATCCGCGAGAATTCCAGACCAAAAGGTATCGTCAAGATCAGTTACCAATACTTTTTTCCGATGCGTTTTTCGAGTGGAAATCAACTCCAAAACGGCAAATGCCACCTCGTCGAGCAGAGAAAGAGAAAACGGGCAACCAATCGAAAGATATGGACTAATATCAAATAAATTGCCAGACAAATAGCAAATCCGGTTTTTCGAAACAATGCCTTTTAACTCCGAGTCTAGAACCAGCGAATCGAATCGGTTTGAAAAGCATGGCGGAATTGGGGCGGGGATGTAGAAAACACCCAGAGGATTTCTTTCAATAACTCTGTTTAGATTAGTGCTTGCCTCTTCAACACATGCACCCAAAGTGGAGGTTTTTGCCGGAATGCCAAGTCTCCAATCAAGGCAACCCACCAAATCCCATGGAAATAGAAGGAAGAATTCATTTTCTTCGTGGTTTTTTGGAATTTCAAGATATTGCCGAAGCGTTCCAAAATCCAAGAAACTGGGTTCCAATCCAATATTTTTTAATGCTCCATGTGCGCGAAGGTATAGATCAAGCGGAGCACCATTCCCAGACATGCACATCGTTATTTTGCGTTTCTGGAATAACTGCTGATTGGAAAGAATTTTGGAAGCCTCAAGAAATGTCATTTTGAAATTTTATATCCAGCGTTCAGAATCCTTTTTCATTTAGCAGGGAAACAAGCGCCTCAGGGGAACCCACTCTGGAATAATCGGATGCCTTCAACTTTAAGGAAAACTCGCTTTCGATTGCCATAATTATGGAAACTTGAGTTAGCGAATCCCACCGCACTCCTTTCGGATTCTGTAGCATATCAGCAATCGACTCTTCTGGGACTTTGAGAATGGAAAAAAGAATTCTTTGTAATGTGGAATATGTATTGTTATTCATAATTATTTAATGAAGTTTTTTTGATTGGCCAGGTTCTCCTCTTTCATGCCAAGCTTAAAAGCGAGTTTTTTCATTCCTGCATTGGTAGCGGCAGTGCCGCAGTAGATGCGGTGCAAATTCAATTTTTTTAATCCGTGTTGAAGCATCGCTTTTCCAGCGAGCAGTCCCACACCTTTGCCCCAGTGCCTACGATCTCCTGGAATGATGGCAAATTCAGCATTTTGGTTGATGAGTGAGATGTTTTGCAGCGCCACATTGCCAATATGACCATCTTGGACATGACAAATTGCCCAAACAATCATGCTTTACCCATCCAAGTTGCGAATGAATTGGCGGAAGTATTCTTTGGTCCGGACAAATTTCCCATGGGAGTTGAAAGCACAAACCTCTTGGTCCTCGAACCATGGAGGATATGGACCTTCGACATCGGCTTCGCACAATCCGCGAATAAAAAGATTTTCACTTAAATTCATAGGCTACTTTTTCTCAAACATCCACCATGTGATATCATCAAAACCAGCCGCATCGTAGATGTGTCCCCAAAGGAAGCCATAATCCAAAAGCTTAAGGGGAAAATTCTCGATTACGAGTTTGCCAAAATCTCTTTTAAAAAGGCGATTTTTTTGCCCCTGATATTCTATCATGGTAGGGGTTCTATTAAAATACTCTCCAAAAAGAAGATATTTATTTGAGTAATTATAGGCTTTTTGAAGATTTGCAATCAGCTCGTCTGGATTGATATGAATCAAAACCCCCATGGTATAGACCAAGTCAAATGATCCTTCGAGTGAGGATTCAAGAATGGAGCCATTGAATTTTTGAGTCAGCGCATGTCGGCGGGAGACAAATTCAAACGCCGGCTTGCTGATCTCAATAATGGACTTTGACGCAGAAGGAAGGAAGCGATCAAGTGAATCAATATTCCTTCCAATGTTACATCCACACTCGAGCAAAGAGGTTATTCCAGATGTCGAAGCAAGCATTTTTTCCCACGCTTGGAGAGCTAAACCGGTATCAAATTTGGTGTTTTTTTTGATGTAATCTTCCGCATATTGCTCGGACCAGAAAACTTCCTGATCATTTCTTGATATATTACTTTTGCTCATATGGTTTTAATTTGTTTAAAAAGTTTTTCTTTGTCAGTAATAGGACTAGTGGCAGTTTGTTGAAAAAGAATGCTTTTTTTAAAACCAACTAGAATTCCAAGCGACTTTTTACCTAGCAACTCCGCCTCAAGCAGAATGCTGGAAAACATTCCAACCACCAGATCAGTTTGCTGGATAAGGTCGTTCAAGAGCGCGTCTTTTTCTGCTGGCACCAAGTGCAATTCGACATTTTTTGGGACATTTTTCAAGCCGGTTTTTAGATACTCCATCGACTGATTTGGATGGGCCTTGATAAGGAGCTGAGTCGGTCGCCCAGCTTCGCCAAGGGATTCCAAAAAGAGCTTTAGAATCGCCACCTCGTCAGTCCCGAATTTTTCTGCCCCGCCGGCATTGGAAAGAGGATCAGGAGCAAACAGGATGATCTTGGCACCGGATAGAGGGATTTCCAGTTTCTGGAATACCTGTTCCTTGGTTAAACGCGAGCGCCAACTACCAAGAAATTCGTGATAGGGATTCCCAGTGATTCGAATGCGGCTATCCGGCAAGCCTCCCTCTAGGGCCAGTGCGGCGGCTTTTTCATCCAACACATGAATTTCATCCGGAAGGATCCGGGCTTCTGCAGTCCCAAATCGCACATCGAAGCTGGTGTAGTGGTCCACGAAAGATGTGGTGTGTATTCCACGCCTTTTTGCCTCGCAGATGAAATCCAACTCGATACGGCTCGTGTAAGATGTCCCGGAATAAAGGGAATCCGGTTGGAATTCCTCGAAGATGGCGTGGGCGTCTTCGCTTCGGCATTGGCGCACCGGAATACCGAAGGTTTCAAAGAAGGCATATTGGCGGTCGGAGCACACAAGGAGTTCATCGGAGTCCTGCCATTTCTTGGCAAGGGAAAGACAAGGCTTCGCGCCCCCTGGGTCGGAGAAAACAATCAATCGGCGCATTTTTTATAAACCACGGATTACAGGCATTAACACGGATATTCAGCAGGGCTGCGCTTGGCAGGCCAAGCTGGCGCTTCCGCCCCAGACTCCCTGACAAGCAAGTTTGCCGACTCGCCTGTTTCTGAATCGCCCATCTGCTCCGCTGATGGCCCTGCTGCTCTAGAAAGCGCTCCGCGCTTCGGAAGATAAAGATTGCTCACAGAACGAAGATCGGAAAGTGTTAGGCCTTTGCTGGTCATTTGCGAAGCAAATGGAGGAGGGTGATTGAAATGGTCGTTGCAAGCTGGCTTGCAGAAGCCGATGCAGCACCCTTCCAGATTGGGCACCAAGCGTGCCAGCAAGACCGTCTTCATCCGTGTTAATCCGTGCTATCAGTGGTTCCAAACTCATCGCACTATTCGTTTCCATTCCAACTTGGCATTTTTGAAGTTTATCAAAATGCCCAAGTCCAATCCCGTGATTGCCAGGTAGCCGATCATTTGTGCGATATGGCTCTCATTGAATGCTGACACCACTTTGACATCCACGATAATTTGACCAGCGACGATCAAGTCCGGAATCAGCAAGCCCACTTGCTGGCCTTTGTAGCGAACATCGAACTGGCGTTGTTGCTCGAGGGGAATGCCAGTTCCCCGCAATTCATGCACCAAGGCGTTCTCGTAAATTTTCTCATCAAGTCCAGGCTTGAGCTCGTTGAGAACACGCATTGCCGCGCCGATGACCTTCTCGCTCAGCTCGGAATGAATCATACATTTAACCACGGATTGCACGGATTAACACGGATAATCAGCAGGGCTGCACTTGGCAAGCCAAGCTGACGCTGCTTTTCCAAATCCCTTTACAAGCGAGCTTGCACGGGATTGTGAAATCACATCGCTCCGCGAGAGGCCCTGCCGAGGGCGCTCCGCGCCTCGGAAGATAGGATTGGTCGCAGATCGAGTATCGGAAAGCATTAGGCCTTTGCTGGTCATTTGCGAAGCGAATGGAGGAGGGTGATTTAAATGTCTGTCGCGAGCCGGCTTGCAGAGGCACTTGGAAGCACCCTCCCAGCCCGGGCACCGGGCGTGCCAGCATGGCCTTCCTCATTCCTTATTATCCGTGCACATCCGTGTATTCCGTGGTTCCAAATCAAAATTGCTAAAATACTCAAAGCCGGAGCTCTGCCACATTTTCAGCGACTTTTTCAAAGGCTCGGACAACATCATCCAGATCGGATTTCGTCATCCCAGGTCGCATGAATTCGTGCGTGAACAATTCCTCGAAATGCATCCGCTCGGTAACCGGGCAGAGGCCTTTTTCGTAGCTTACTGTTCCTTCATATTTCGGGCAATTGAAGGAGCAACCTGCGGCGCGTTTTTGGTAAAGTGGTTGGAGATAGAGCGGGCGCACATAGCCGCCGCTAATCAAAGGTGTGTCTTCGCGCAGGACGGCCGATGGAATTTCCGCTTTGATTGCTTCAATGAAGCGGTTGTGGTGGATTCCAAAAATATCCGCAGAGAACTTGAAGGGCTGAACATAATACACATGCTTGGAACAGGCTTCCACGAGCGGCGGAGTGATACCAGAAATCGCCCCCAATTTTTCAGCCAAGTAGGCGGCGTTTTCGAGGCGCTGCTCGAGAAGGTGCGGGAGTTTCTTTAGTTGTTCAATTCCGATAGCGGCTTGAATTTCCGTAAGGCGGTAATTTTGCCCATAGGTGTTGGTAAAATCGGTGACGCCCTTGGCTTCGGCGGCGACTTCTCCATGGTTGCGGATGAGTTGGCATCTTTCGGCTAAAAAATCATCGTTTGTTGTGATGACGCCACCTTCGCCTGTGTGGATGTGCTTATGGTAATTCAAGCTGAAAACGCCCAAGTGGCCGATTGTTCCAACCTTGCGCCCTTTATATTCCGCCAGCGGGGCTTGCGCGCAATCCTCAATGACTTTCAGGTTGTGACGTCGCGCGATCTCCATGATTTCATCCATCTTTGCAGGGTTGCCGAAGATGTGGACCACCAGAATTGCCTTGGTGCGCGGAGTGATTTTCGATTCAACCGATTTGGGACATAGCCCGAAGTTGTCCTCGTCGATATCCGCAAAGACAGGAACGCCTCCGTAAAGGATGGGCGCAAGAGCGCTGGCGCTCATCGTGTAGGGAGAGACAATGACCTCGTCGCCGGGCTGGATGCAGCAAGCTCCGATGGCTGTAATGAGACCAGAAGTGTTGGAGTTGACGCTGATCGAATGTTTGCATTCGAAGGCCTCGCTCCAACGCTCCTCGAATGCACTCACCTCGGGCCCCCCAAAGAAATCCTTGTGCCAGGCACCGAGGAATTGTGAAAGATTCCCGCTATCGAGAACACGAAGTGCAGCGGCTTTTTCTTCTTCTCCAATGGTGTTGTATGCTGGGAAAAGCTGCGTTCGGACCGGCGTGCCGCCATTGATAGCTAGTTTTTTCATAAAGTCTGGCAGAAGTTTTCAACCACGGATGGCACGGATTAACACGGATGGGGAAGCAGAAAAATTACGGGAGTTATTCGCTGCGCGAATGGATCGGCCTTTTTGCAAATCCCCTCGTAAGCAAGCTTGCAGATGTCTTTTCAAAAACCCCGCCAGCCCGGAACTCCGGGCGTCGCCCTGCGTCTCTGCTTCATCAGTGCTCATCCGAGTCATCCGTGGTTTCTCATGCTTTTTTCAAAATCTGAAGAATCCATTCCGTGAGTTTGAGAGATTCGTCGAAATTATCGGGTATCGCCGGATCGCAGGCCATTTTTGCAACATGGCGGTAGAGGTTTTTCAAAGGCTCTTGCAAGTTTCCTTGCGAAATTTTTTTAACTGAAAGTGGGGCGTAATAGTCTGAAGGATCGTTCGAGTCGGCAAACTCGATAGTTTCACCTCGATCTCGAAGGCGTATCGCACTCCGTTCGAAAAAGAAATCGATCTCGAAAAGCGAGAACCTGACCTTCGGCAGACCAAGAATGGATAGTGCAGCGCCATTCCAGTTTCCATGGCCACTGAGGGTTGGGTCGTTTGGGAATTCGTCACACACCCCCTGAAAAGGGTGGATTTTTGCACTCAGAATATCCCAACCGGAGAGAAACTGGATCAGGTCTAATGCATGCGAGGCGTTGTTCAGAAATCCCCGCTGGTATCGCACCGAAATGGTGCTTAGGGATTCCTGAGTTAATTGGTAAGCGAATCGTTTTTTGAGTTTTTGAAAAGAAGTTTGAAACCGGCGTGTGTAATTGATGACGACTCGGCTGTTGGATCGCTTTCTGAGTTGTCGCAGTTTTGTAACCTCCTCCAGCGAAGCACAAAGCGGCTTTTCACAAACAATCAAGGGAGTTCCCACATTCAGAAACTCAGAAAGGTATTCGAAGTGGGTATTTGTCGGAGAGCAAATAACGGCGCAGGTGCATGATTCCAGAAGGCTCTTATCGATATGGTCGGCGATGGGCAGGTCCAAAGCTTCGGCTGCAGCCTTGGATAGTTTCAAATCTGGGTCGTAGAGTGTGGGAGCAAATGCGGGGATTTCGGAAAGCACTCCAGCATGGCTGCCCGCCCTTCGGCGCCGCCCACCGCTACCCGCGCCAATCCGCCCGCAACCAATGAGAATCGTTTTGAGTGTTCGCCTTTTTTTCACCCGATGTGCTTTTCAGAAAGTGGGGTTCCGCGTTCCAAATTCGTGATGGCCTTCCGGCCTAGAACACGATCCAATTCCTTGACTGGCAAACCATGCCCTGGGCGGATGGAGCGCACATTCTCGCGGGTAAATTCCTCGCCGACTTTCATGTCTTTGACAACAAAGAGAGACCGGCGGAAGACTCGACTGGCCTGCTCTTTATCGCTCATTTCGTAGTTGACCTTGCCGAGGGCTTTTTCTGCAACGCGGACGGCATCGACCAAGGCTTGGAATTCGGCTGGCTCGAGGGAGAATGCGGCGTCTGGACCTCCATCGCTACGGCGTAGAGTAAGGTGCTTCTCGATAATGCAGGCTCCGAGGGCCACGGCCACGACTGGGACTGCGATTCCCAGCGTGTGGTCGGAGAGGCCTACGGGCACATGAAAGGCTTCGGCCAAATGCCGAATGGTGCGGAGGTTCATGTCCTCTGGCAAGGATGGGTAGGCGCTGGTGCATTTGAGCAAGGCGAGTTGTGTGCATCTGGCCTCGCGGAGCGTGCGGACTGCTTCGTCGATCTCTGCCAAGGTGGCCATGCCTGTGGACATGATGACTGGCTTTCCAGTAGCGGCTACTTTTTTCAAAAGCTCCGTATCGACCAACTCAAAGGAGGCGATTTTGTGGGCGGGAACATTCATTCCTTCCAGAAAATCCACAGCTGTATCATCAAACGGTGTTGAAAAACAATCCATGCCGAGTTTTTCGGCTTCTTCTTTGAGCTTGGGCTGCCATTCCCATGGAGTATAAGCCTCACCGTAAAGCTCGTAGAGGTTCTGCCCTTCCCAGAGGGTCCCTTTGCCGATCAAAAATTCTGGGCGGCGTGAGTCGATCGTAATCGTATCCGGGGTGTAAGTTTGGAGCTTAATCGCATCCGCACCGGCTTGCTTAGCTGCATGAACGACTTCCAGCGCGGTCTCAAAGCTCTGGCCATGGTTGGCTGACATCTCAGCGATGATGTAGCAAGGGCTCCCAGGCTGAATCGATTTTCCAGAGATATTAAACTTCTCCATGAGCGTCTTTATTCAAAATGTAGTGGTTTGCGGTTTGCGATTTGCATTGCGTCTCCTCGAGCCAGCTAAAGCCAGCTGCCTCAAATAGGCGCACTGAAGCATGGTTTGTGGGCTTGATAAAAGCATGGATTTTTTTAGCGTTCGAATTTTCGAAAAAAAGCGCCGTTGCCTTTAGCAGGACAGCCAAGCCGAGGCCTCTTCCTCTTAGACTTGAAGCCAGTCCAATAGAAACAATGGCTTCTTGATTCTCGATATCAAATCTCACTTGACCAACGGGTTCACCAGATTGGAAACTCGCCAAGTAAAAAAAGCAGGATGCATCGGCCATTTTCCTGTTACACCACTCCAAATGCTCTTCCCATGGAATGGAAGGGACCTCGAATGAGGCTTGCCTAACCAGAGGATCATTGGCCCATTCCCACAAAATTTTAAAATCGCCAGGCTCAACGCGCTTGAGCAAAAGCGAATCTGCAACCATTTCTGCTAGGACGCGTTTGGCTCCCGAGCCATCGACTAACTCATGGCTAACTTCAGAAATGCGATGGCGTTCAGTGTGAGAAACAGCCAATTGACTAAGCTTTTCTTTGAAATAAACCAGCGCATCAGGGCTTGGTCTGCCAATCGAGATTGCTACTTGCCGTGCTGCGAGACCCTCGGCGATCTCGACTTGATTATCAGCTAAAATGAAAACCAGATTGGGCAATTCCATAAAAGCCAATTCCCAACATGTGCTACCCGCTGCTGCAACAGCAACATCCGCCCAAGCCATGAATTCCGGCATGTTTGTGGCGTTAACGATCACCTCAATCAAAGCCGTGCTGTCCTTTTGGCTTTGGATGAAATTTTCGATTTCACGCAAGTGTGGATTACTTCCACCGATAACGACTTTCAAATGCAGATCCAAATCGATCAACGCTTGGATCACTTTGAGAGTGACATTATCCGGATCGGAGCCACCCAGGGTGACGAGGATTTTTTTCGCCACGGGGGCGATTTCGCGTTGCCAGCCCTTGTAAGCCAGAAATTCCTTTCGCAGCATCGCAAATTTCGGCCCCAGCAAAAGTTTGGTATCTGGACTGCGCTTGGCGTAGAGCTCCTCACGAGCGGAGATGTTTTGGTTCAGCACCCAATCGGCATGGTAGAAATCCGCATGGCCATAGTCATCAACGACCAGCAATTTGAATCCCGCTGCCTTGATCCCAAGTTGGTAATCCGAGCCGAAGTGGTAGCCATCCAGAACGACTCGCGCGTTTTGAATGTCGGCTTGGAGAGTGTCGGTGATCAAGTGAGTCGTTTGCCCTAAGTCTTCCTTGCTGCCCAGAACCGCAGAAATCCGCGATAGCTGAAAACCCTCGCTGGCCAACCGCTCTTCCAGCGCGGAAGTAATCTCTGCGCAGAGAAAATGCACTTCCCCACCTTGCGCCTGCCAAGCCTGGCCAAGAGCAATCATTCGCATGATATGACCCGTGCCGATCGAGACACTGGCATCTGCGCGGATGAGGAGGGTGGGAGGCATGGGAAGAGGCGAAGAAGTAACGGGTGGCGAGTAGCTGGTAGCGGGTTATTGTTGAGCGCGTAATTTTGAGACGAGTGCCAATTTTAATTGGTCGCGAGGGCTTTCGATCGGACTTGGATGATGGAGGCAAGGGCGCGCAAGGAATCATTCACGGATTTTGAATCCGGAAAGGCTTCTGCAACATCAGGCTCCAACAAGATCAAGTTCGTGCCTTGTTTGTAGAGCTTGGCGTATTTGCCTTTGGTGCCTGCGCTGAAATCATACTCGGCGAGCATCGTTTCTTTTTTAGCTTTGGACTTTTTCATATTGGTTTCTTTCTTTACGGCTTGCTGGCCGCGCGCTGATGATTCTCAAATGGTTGCCTCTTTCCGTATGGATAACAATAAGCAAACGCGCATGTTGTGACATTCCCATGGTAATGAATCTAGGTTCTTTTTGCGAATGCTTCAAGTCCGGGATCGTGATTGATTGTTCATCTCCAAAAATTGTGCCCGCTTCGGTGAAGGCAACTCCATGCTTGTTGGCATTGCCGGTCGCCTTTTCTTCATCCCATTCGAATAGCAGAGGCATGGATCAGATCGATTGAAACATGCTCTCGGCGCGTTCCCAGTCTTCGGGCGTGTCGATGTCTTGCACCAAGTGGCGGGGCAATACAACTGGGTATGACCTTGCAGTGAAGATACCTTGGCGTTCCAAAAATGCATCCCTGCGACCCCAATAAAATTGACCAGCATCGTGCCAAGCCTCCGGCAGATCCTGCGAGCGCTTCATTTCGTTCTCGGGCCAGAACATTTCGACTTGTCCGCTTTCTCCAAGCTGAATGGCACGAAAGATAGGAAATGCATAACTGGTGACGCTGAACGCAAATTCGGCCTCGGTCTTTTCCTTGAGAACCCAGAATCCCTCGCGGAGGAATTCAGAGCGAAGGAATGGAGCAGTAGCATAGATGCAGCAGGCGAATTCGACGGGCGCGCGGTTTTGCTCCCACCAGCGGATGGCATGGGCGATGACCGGCAAGGTGGCGGCGTGGTCATTCGACAACTCGGGCGGGCGACGAAACGGCGCCAGCGCCCCGCAAGACTCCGCAACCGCAGCGATTTCTTCGTCATCGGTAGAAACAACCACGGCATCAAAAACTCCGCTCTCAAGCGCGGCCTCGATCGAGCGAGCAATCATAGGCTTGCCGCAAAACGGGCGGATATTTTTCCGAGGGATTCTCTTGCTTCCCCCACGGGCAGGAATAATGGCTAAGGTTTGCATGGGAAACTCAAAACCTCAATCCTCCAAGGCCAAAACGGAGCGGATTACTTTCTGAACATCAGCATCATTCATAGCAGGGAAAAGCGGTAAGCTGAGAGCGCGAGAGTAGAATTCCTCTGCTTTCGGGCATTTTCCGGGAGCGTAGCCGTAGGTGCGGCGATACCAAGGCTGCAGGTAAACAGGGATGTAGAGGACCTGCGTGCCGACACCTTTTTCCCGCAATTCCTGCATGACCTCGGTGCGGGTTTTTACGAGACGGGGAAAATCGATTTGGACAGTGTAGAGGTGCCAGGAAATCAAGTTTTCAGCGGGAGAAAGTAACCAAGGAGCAAGGGCGGGAGTTTTGAGCCAATCGAGGTTGGAGAATGCTTGGTTGTAGCAAGAGGCAATCTCTTGGCGGCGGGTGATGAAATCAGGCAGGCGCTTGAGTTGACTACGACCAAGGGCGCATTGGAGATCGGTAATACGGAAGTTGTAGCCGAGTTCCTGCATTTCGTAATACCAAGGGCCGCGTTCGGCTAGGGAGGACTGATCGCGGATGGCGGAGGACTGAACAACGATATCAGATTGCGAAGGACTGATAGCAGAGCAGGAAGAAGATGGGGAATCAGAAAGCCCAGTGAATTCGGATGGATTGCGAGTGATGCCGTGAGTGCGGAGAAGGCGGGCTGTTGCAGCCCATCCGTCATTTTCAGTAAGGAGGATGCCACCTTCGCCAGTCGTGACTGTTTTAACCGGATGGAAAGAGAAAGTTGTAATGTCCGCCCATGGATGCCCGCCAAGCTTCCATTTTCGCCCGTCAGCTTGAAAACTACCGCCAGTGCCGTGACAGGCGTCCTCAATCACATAAGCCCCTCGACTGCGAGCAACCCGAGCGATCTCCGGCATATTGCAGGGTTGACCGGCATAGTCCACTGCGACAACGGCCTTGGTATCAGGCTTCCAATTTTTCTCCAACACCACAGGATCGAGATTGTAGGATTTCGGATCGATATCCGAAAAATCCGGCGTGGCTCCGACATACGCAGCAGCATTGGCTGATGCGACAAAGGTATTTGGCGAAGTCACAACCCGATCTCCCTTTTCGATACCAAGCACTTGCATGGCCAAGTGCAAGGCCGCCGTCGCATTGCAAACTGCTACCGCATGCTTGGCGCCGACAAAGGCTGCAAATTCCTTCTCAAACGCCTCGACTTCTGGACCGCAGGTCAAGAAGTCCGAGCGAAGCGAACGGACGACCGCCTCAATGTCGTCTTCGGAAATAGACTGTCTACCGTAGGGAATCATGGGAAGAGAGGGAGAAGTAACGGGCGGCGAGGGCCTTTGTGCAATGCAGCACAGTAGCGCGTAACGAGTGGCTTGTAGCGGGCCTATGGCGAAGTCGAGCGACGAATCGAGTAAGCGCTTGACATAGAATTCATGGTTTCAACTCGGGGACAAAATTTTCCTCATAGTCCTCGACCAGAGCTCCCAGAACATCCATAAATGAAGCCAGCGGATGATTTTCATCCTCACCCACTTCATCCGTGACCTCATCCAGCAGCGCAACCAACCGATTGTAATCCTCTTCCGTTCGAGGAACGCACACCAGCGTGGAGAAGGGTCTCCAATCTTTAGCTAAGTTGTCCAGTTGTGCAGCATTCATTTTTTCCAAGCTCCTTTGTCGTAGTCAACATGAGTCAATACATGCCGTATGTAAACTTTTTTCCGGTTGTAGTGGATCGCCGCAATGAGTCGGGCCTTATTCCCTCCAATGTTAAAAACCGTGAATTTTCCAACCTTGTCAGCGTGGGGAAAAATCGCTCGCACCTCTTGAATATTCGAGAAATTAGCGCGCCGCATCTCCTTAAACCATTGAACCAAGCTTGCCTCGCAATCCGGGTGGACTTTAGCAAAATCGTTCAATCGCTTACGCGTAATGATATGCATGGCAGGCGATCTTTAAAATTCGCGGTTCTAATAATCTTGCTGTCAATGATTTTGCCTATTTTTTGGCACATTGAGACTCTCCACAATCAGTCCTCGGCAACTCCATCGTCCAAGTGTGTCTCAAGCTACTTCAAAGACGGGATCTACATGTTTTTTGATGAGCGCCCGGATTTCCTCAGCTGAAAGCCACACTTCGTTCGCTCCCGAGGAATAGCGGAAGCCGGGGGTGACGGGTTTGGCCGAATAATGATTGAGATACTTCTGCATAGTCTCGGAAAAGCTCGTTTCAGTGGAATTCGGAACGATCACATAATATTTCTCGGCTTCGATGGTGTTTAAGGAATCAGAGCTGGTGATCATTTCCTCGTGCACCTTCTCGCCGGGGCGAATGCCCACGATGGGGTGCTGGCAATTCGGCCCAATGGCTTTGGCAACCTCGGTAATGCGGTAGGATGGAATCTTTGGCACGAAAATCTCTCCTCCCAAGGCATGCTCCAAGGCGAAGAAGACCATATCGACGCCTTCTTCCAGCGAAATGTTAAATCGGGTCATGTCCGGATCCGTGATCGGCAGGACTCCGGTTTTCCGTTTTTCCAAAAAGAAGGGGATCACCGATCCTCGAGAGCCCATGACATTTCCATAGCGAACGACGCTGTAGGTGAGATCGCGATTGCCTCGGATGTTGTTGGCGGCGATGAAGAGTTTGTCGGAGCAAAGCTTTGTGGCGCCGTATAAGTTGATGGGCGCAGCGGCTTTGTCAGTGCTCAAGGCAACAACTCGCTTCACACCAACGGCCATGGCGGCTTCGATGACATTTTGCGCTCCGAGCACATTTGTCTTGATGCATTCGAAGGGATTGTATTCGGCCGTGGGAACTTGCTTAAGAGCTGCAGCATGAACGACAGTATCGATGCCTTCCATAGCGAGCCTAAGACGGTCGCCATCGCGCACATCGCCGATGAAGAAGCGGAGATTCGGATACTTCGAAGTCGGGTAGAGCTGGTTCATCTCGAACTGCTTCAATTCATCGCGGGAGTAAATGACGACGCGCTGGATGTCGGGATGCTTGCGGAGTAGGATTTCGACGAATTTTTTCCCGAAGGAGCCGGTGCCACCGGTGATAAGGATGGAGTTCATTTTTCTGGGTTGTTTAGTCTTGGATTTGCCATTTGAGAAGCATGCTGAAAAAGCCGTTTCGTGTGTTTCCGCGTCGTGTGCCGTGGTCGTTCAAGGTGAAGAAGAGGTGTTTCTCGGGATCGTCAACGGTGTGTTTATCGGCTTGGGAACTGGCAAAGCCCATATACAGATAGTAACCGCCCGGACCTAGGGATCGCTTGGGAATACTGAGGCGGATCGTGTGCTCTCCTTCGCGAAGGCCGTCTAGAATGTTTTGCCCCGCGTCCACGCTGTCACCTTCGAGAAGAATGATCCCTTCGGCGTTCATGATCGCAAGGTAACCATAGAGTGCTGGGATGGGCTTCCGAACGAGCACCCGCATTTCCAAGCCGACAGTCTCATCGCATTCAAAAACATCTTTCTCTTTGCCATTCTCGTCAATCAATCGGGCGGTTAGGAGCTGGAAGTCTTGGTCTTTGATTTTGCAGGTCATGGACGAGGCTTTGGCTTCGGTTACGAGTGTGCTTTCCAAGTATTTTTCAACAACCTGATCTGTCTTGCCATCGGCAACAATAGATCCGTTTTCCATGTAAACCACACGATCGCATAGATTCCGCATGGCCGCCATATTATGACTGACAAAGAGAATGGTCCGGCCATGGCCGGCGACATCCTTCATTTTGCCCAGGCATTTTTTTTGGAATTCTGCGTCTCCGACGGCCAGAACCTCGTCCACAATCAAAATCTCAGGCTCCAAATGCGCCGCCACCGCAAACGCAAGTCGCACATACATCCCAGAGCTATACCGCTTCACCGGTGTATCGATGAATTGCTCCACGCCGGCGAAGTCGACGATTTCATCGAACTTGGCGCGGATTTCGGCTTTGGTCATGCCGAGGATGGCGCCGTTGAGGAAGATGTTTTCGCGTCCGCTGAGTTCGGGGTGAAACCCGGTGCCGACCTCGAGAAGCGAGGCGATGCGGCCTCGGACTCGTATCTCGCCGCTGGTGGGCTCGGTGATGCGGCTCAGAATCTTTAGCAGAGTGCTCTTTCCTGCTCCATTGCGGCCGATAATTCCCACAACCTCGCCGGGTTGGACATCGAACGACACATCGCGTAGGGCCCAAAATTCGGAACTGCCTGCGGCAGAGTTTGCAGTTTTCAGTTTGGAGTTTTCAGCAGATGTAGGGTCGAGCGGCTTGTTTTTTTTGAAACGGGCGAAGAATGCCTCCACCTCGTCGCGCATGGTCTGCGCGCCAATGCTCCCGAGTTTGTAGCACTTCGAGATTCCTTTGACTTCAATAATGGGTTTGGACATTTAACGGACAGGTTTAAATTTAACCACAACCGAATGCCGGGGCAGGCATGAGGTAGAGCAACCGAAGGTTGGCCCGAAGGGTGAGAGGAGTGGGAACGACCGAATCAAATTTCACAGATTAACACGGATGGGGAAGAAGAAAAATTACGGGAGTTATTCGCTGCGCGAATGGAGCGGAATTTTTGTAAAACCACGAGCGAGCGAGCTTTTTTTCATTGCGTGAATGAAACCTCACTTGACCACTGAATGCGGGCCAAGATTATTGCTCGGCAAGAATCGCCTCAAGATGTTTAGGCGAAATAAATAGCCCTGCGGCTATAACCGAATGAACGCATTCCTGAAGAGATGGAAAAATTCCTTTTTTCGATGCCAACAGCAACAACCCGAGGGTGCCTATAACTTTGAGCTGCAAGGCAGCCGCACAGCGCCTCGCAGCAAGATCATCCAAAACGCCATAGGAAAGAGGTATATTCTCCATAAGGGAAATCACAGAAGACTCGCCAGCACCTAAATCCCAAGCCATAACAAAATTTGAAATGGTTTTTACATCAACAAGATGCTTTTGAGATTTTTCACTTTCGATCCACTTTCTGGCCGGGTCACAGCTATTTGAGCACATGGCTATTTCTTGAGCAACAGACAATGGAATGAAAGCTTGGTCTGCAACTTTTAAGACATCGTCAAGTAAACCTGCCTTGGCTAAAACAATAAGCGGAGAGGCGTTGAAAACAAGAATCATTACATTAATTTCACTATTTCCATATCCTCATCAAAGCCTTGGAAAGGACTTACGCCAAATGACGAAAGACTCGATAAAAAGGCTTGCCGAGATTGCCCAGCAAGTTCAGCTGCGCGCTCTTGGCTAAGAGAGCCCATTTCGTAAAGCTTCACAGCAGCAGTCAGCAAGAGATAGTCAGGCAACTCCCTCGGTGCACGCTTAAGCGCCGACATGGTTGTCTCAGGTATGTCCATTTCTATTTTCATTTGTATAGTTTCCTATTGATTGAAACTGGTTTCAAACTAAATTTTCTCATCGAGACCAGGCTTCAACTCGTTGAGCACCATCATCGCTGCCCCGATGACTTCTTCGCTAAGATCGGAATGGATCATTTTTTAACCACGGATAGCACAGATTAATACGGATGGGGAAGCCTCGGGGCTCCGCTTGACAAGCCAAGCTGGCGCTGGGTTTTTAAATCCCTTCCCAAGCTCACTTGTGCGGGATTTCCAAAAACACATCGCCCTTTCGCTTCGCGGAAGGCCCCACTGCGTTGCGCTCAGAGCACTGAAATTTGAATTTTATCTAAAAAAGCGATGCTGTTCATTCGCGAAGCGAGTGGAGCAGAACCAGGGTCGGCGTTCATTTTCTTTTATTTTTTTATAACTTACTTCTGCGGAATGCGATCCCATTCGTGCTTTGAGCTTTAATCGGCAAGGCTGATATCGACCACCATCACCTTGCGCACTGGACAATCCACCCAGTAGGTGATGGCGTATTTGCCGACAATTTTGATCTGGAGTTCCCGATGAATCGGACTTGGATAATCGAGGCAAGTGCCCTCAAAGAATCATTTATGGATTTTGAATCCGGAAAAGCCTCGGCGACATCTGGATCCAACAAGATCAAGTTCGCGCCTTGATTGTAGAGCTTGGCGTATTTGCCTTTGGTGCCAGAGCTGAAATCATACTCGGCGAGCATCGTTTCTTTTTTAGATTTTGGCTTAGATTTTTGCGTAGCTGCCAATCTCGGCAGAATAATTGATAAAATCTTACACCGTGTCGACGAAGGTTTTTTCAACTTTGTTGAAGATCAAGATTCCTGTGGCGAGGATGCAGATCGTCATGGCGAAAGAGATGCCAAAATCACTTGGAGTGCTAACATTTTGACCAATAAACATATCTCGAATGGCGACGACGGGCATTTCCATAGGATTGAGCGAGGAGACCCATCGCCATTTTTCAGGAATTTGAGAGACGGGATAAATGATCGGAGTGGCATACATCCAGAGCTGAATGATGGTGGCGGTGAGAAATCCGAGGTCGCGGTATTTTGCCGTGAGGGCAGAAAGCCAGAGGCCGACGCCGAGCGCGAGGGCGGAGATTTGAAGAATGACTAAGGGAAAAGTGAGAAGATCCCACCCGACATGGATCGAGGGACCTGCGGAAGAGAAAAATTTGTAGTAAGTCCAAAAACAGAGAAAAGTAGCCAACTGAATAGCAAGAGCAATGTAGTTCGATACAACAGCCGCAATTGGAACGACTAAGCGAGGGAAATAGACTTTCCCAAACAGGCCTACATTCGATACCAGCGTGGAGGAAGTGCCGTTAAGTGTGCGGGAAAAAAAGTTCCAACCCAGTAATCCGGCCAAATAGAATAGCATGGGAGGCATCCCATCAGTAGGAATTTGAGCCACTTTTCCAAAAATCACCGTGAATATGATCGTGGTGATCAATGGCTGAATGATAAACCAGAGCGGACCGAGGATTGTTTGCTTGTAGTTTGATACAAAATCGCGATGGACTAGGAGAAACAGCAAATCCCGATAGCGCCAGATTTCGGCAAGATCGAGCCCGAACCAGCTTTTTGATGGTTTGATGACTATTTCGTATTCTGCTGCAGTTTGTTGCATAGGAAATTGGGAGCCGTTTTTTATTGGTGAAGATTTTTTTGGAGCTGGGGGACTAAATCTGCCGTCAGAATTTACCCGCGAGAGCTTTGATGAGCGGCAGGACCTTGGCGAAAAACTTATACCAGCCGGCGATCTGGCCGAGGCGGGATTTTTCGAAATGAGCGGTGGTCGAGTCGGGGTCGATGCTGGACTCGAGGATGCTCAGGCGGTTGGGGCCGTTTTCGAGATGGGGATCGATGCGGTCGCGGAGGTAACCGCTTGCCAGCTTGCGCAGGCTGGTTTCAGCGGTGAAGTGTTCTTTGCGGATGCCGGGCAGGTAGACTTGGTTCACGGCGCCGAGGGAGCGGAGCCAGCGGAGGCCTTCGCTCGCGGATCCGCGACTGAGCTGCAGGCGGGTCTGCACATCGTCGAGCGAGAGAGGTTCCGGTGTGCTGAAGAGGAGTCCGTAAATTTCACCGATGGAGCGAGGCAGCGAGAGAGCTCCAAAGACATGAATAAAAAGTGCGACGGACTCGAGCTGAAAGGCGCTGAGTGGAGCAGGCGGCGATGACTGAAGATTCGCTCCCCGTGAGGATCGGGAGCTTTTTACAGACAAGCTGCCGCCCTTGGTAAAAGGGGTGTCTTTTACCGGCGGCATGGTAAGAATATTGTTTTCCACGAGCCTCTGTGAGGGGGGGATGACGAGGGAGAGGATATGCGATTTTTAAAAATGTTCAATGTTTTTTGAACATTTTATTTTTACTTGTCGAAGGGCTTTCTGGGTGGGCAAGCGCGCACAGCCGGAAAACTCCACAATCTCATCGAATTTCCGCGCGATTTGGTTTGCTCTCCTCCTCTCCGAGCTGTAGCGCTCTCCGAGCCGGAAGCCGGTTCGCAAAGCCCTGCGGGCCTGCCTGCGGCACCCTATCTCGCCGCCGCCCAGCGACTCGGTTCGGCCTTCCGCATTCCCAAAATTGCGCCGTTCAGGAAGATATTCTCGCGACCCGTTAATTCCGGATGGAACCCCGTGCCGACCTCGAGCAACGAAGCAATCCGCCCGCGCACCTTGATCTGCCCCGAACTCTGAGTGGTAACCCGCGAAAGAATCTTGAGCAAAGTCGATTTCCCCGCGCCATTCCGCCCGATAATGCCAAGCACCTCCCCCCGCTTCACCTCAAACGAAACATCCTTCAGCGCGTAGACCCAGTCCGAAGGCGGAGCCTTCGGAGTAACGAGTGGCGCGTAACTGGTAGCGGGTGCAGAAGAAGAATTTCTACCACGGATATCACGAATTAACACGGATGCTGGGGGAGTCGAGAGGCCAGAGTCGAGCGTCGAGCGGTCCCCGGAAGCGCGGGAGTCATTCGCGGAGCGAATGGAAGCGAGTTTTTCGGAGTCCATCTGCAAGCCCGCTTGCGAGTGGCCTTCCAAAAACTCACCCGAATCAGCACGCTGATTCCCGCCCGCGCCCCTCTCCGAGCTCTCGGTGTCCTCGGTGGTTAAATTTCTTTTTGTCTTCTTGGCGCTGGACTCTGGACTCTGGCCGCTCGACACGGACTTCGTCCTGTCATTCACCTCTCCGATCTTGAGATACGGATCCTCTTTCCCTCGAACCTTGTGCCACCACCGATTCACACCATGCGCCAACGACCCCGTGCCGACTTCGCCAAGGCGGTAGAGCTTGGAGATATTTTCAACTCTAATGACTACATCACTCATTTTTTGACAGAATTAACAGAATTAAAGAATTTTACACAAGAGCCCATCAAACTAGGGGTCAGTGTTCATTTTCTTTT
>Ga0214921_10001019_pt1 | contig 48911 bp, 41 predicted proteins | sample LL1505_MetaG_FD_177992 | JGI IMG/M metagenome (GOLD analysis project Ga0214921, IMG submission 177992) | Freshwater microbial communities from Lake Lanier, Atlanta, Georgia, United States - LL-1505 | ecosystem: Environmental > Aquatic > Freshwater > Lake | place: USA: Georgia | collected... | reverse complement strand
TTTAATTGATATAAATAAAAAGTCCACACATTTAACACTCTCTCCCTTGGAAGGGGTGGATTTTTTTGCGATAGCAAAAAAAGACCAAGGTAGTGTCGGCAAGCCACGGTAGGATCTCTTCGAAAAATCATCGGCGATCGGCTACCGACACTACCCCGTCGACCTTCGGTCGCCACCCCTTCTACAGAAGGGGAATTTTGCACCGCATTCGATCTAAATTTCCCTTCCACTGGATAGGGAATTTAGATTGAATCGAGATTTATTGCAAAGTTTTTTAGTAAAGAAATAGTGGCAAGAATAAGAAGAATAGTTTTTACAATATGAAGTGTTTATCTGCAATTTTTGATTATATATCATATAAAAATGGTAAAAGAATATGGTCAAATGGCGATATATATGAAGGCGAATGGTTAAATGGCAAAAGGCACGGCTATGGAAAAATGTTATATAGCGATGGCACTGTATACATTGGTTATTGGCAAAACGATAAAAGACAGGGTTATGGCAGTTATCAATGGCCAAATCACGGCTCTAAATATACTGGAGAATGGTTCAATGGTCAAATACATGGAAATGCCTCTATCACCTCGGGTAGTTTAAAAATAATAGCGACTGGTGAATTTTCTAACGGCTCATTAGATAAGTTAAAATCGGTAACTATTTGTGATAATCAAGGAAACAAGCATTACTTTGAATATCAAACCGCACAACATAAAGATGCTAAGTTAATTTATACTTCTTCGCACAATCCAAAAATATATGAAGTTGATTTGCAAAAAAACAACAGAATATTGCAGGTTTTACAACAATTTGCCAATGCAAAATTGCATACTAAATCAAATAATTTAGACATTATTAGTTGTCGAAAACCAAAAGATTTTAGAAATATTCTACAAACATTGTCAAGGCAAGCCAAAGAAAATAATTCTTTAATAATTAAAAAAATTAAAATTTCAGAACATGCTTTTGTGATGAGCTTTGAAAAAGATCGATGTTGTTGCTTTGATAATGGTGTACTTGAAAGCAATGATTATATGCAATATTTTCAACAATTGGCAGAAAACACCAAATATTTTCAGCTAGAATCTGTCGATCCCCTCACTTTCACCACCACCGATGGCAACGAAATTGAAATTGCTATTGATTCACAAGATTTTATTTGTCGACACTTGGCAAATATTATTTATGAAAAATTATTTCAATTACAGCAAAATTCAGAACAAAAACCTATCGATTCTTTTGTAACATACATAACCCAAAATAGAGGGCTTGTTCGCAAAAATAGTAGATAACGGTGCTATATACTTCGATCAGAATTCCCCTTCCTGTGGAAGGGGTGGCGGGCGAAGCCCGACGGGGTAGTGTTGGGAGACGATCGCCGATGTTTTTTCGAAGAAGATCCTGCCGTGGCTTGACGACACTACCCCGGCACTTCGTGCCACCCCTTCTGCAAGAAGGGGAATTCTGACCGAGAACTGCACCCTGCCCTAGTTTTGTTTAGTGCAGGGAATTTTAATCAAATCTAATTCTGGGGTCAATAATTTTATAACATAAATCGCTAAGCAAATTAGCGACAAGCCCAATAAGGGTAAAAATAAAAATCAAGGCAAACATCACAGGGTAATCTCGTGATATCGTGGCTTCATAGCCAAGCAAGCCCAAGCCGTCTAGCGAAAAAATAATTTCAATCAACATTGAACTGCTAAATAAAATACCTAGCAATAAAACTGGTAAATTGGCAATTAAAATAAGTAAAGCATTTTTAAAAATATGGCGGTAAATTACTTGTTTATAAGTTAAACCTTTTGCCAAAGCAAGCAAAACATAAGTTTTTTTAATTTCTTCTAAAAAAGCATTTTTGCAAAAAAAGACCAGCGAAGCAAAACTGCCGATAACCATTGAAAGTATTGGCAAAAATAAGTGCCATAAATAATCAACAATTTTTTGCCACCAAGCAAGTTGAGCAAAATTATCAGAAACCAAGCCTCTTAACGGAAAGATTTGCCAAAAATTACCACCGCAAAACAAAATAATAAAAAAAATCGCCAACAAAAAAGCAGGCAAAGCATAGCAAAAAACAATGATAAAATTTGATATTTTATCAAATTTCGAACCATTTTTTACTGCTTTTTTAATGCCTAAAGAAATTGCGATAAGATAGGTAAAAAAAGTGGTAAACAGCCCGATAGAAATAGAAACTGGCATTTTTTCTAAAATTAATTGGGTAATTTTTTTGTCTTGGTAAAAACTTTCGCCAAAATCAAAGGTAATAAATTTTTTGAGCATCAGCCAAAATCTTGACATTAAAGGCAAATCAAAACCAAAATTTTTGTTAATTTTTGTTAATATTTCTGGATCAATATTTTGATGTTGTTGAGAATGAAATTGTTTAACAGTAATTGCAGAAGAAGAAAAAGACTCAGAAACCGCATGTTGGCTATTATTGAGCTGGGCGATTATTTTATCAATGGGGCCACCAGGAGCGGTTTGAATAACCACAAAATTAATTAATAAAATGATAAACAGAGTTAACGGCAAAAGTAGTAGTCGATAAAAAATATACATTTACAATATTTTTATAATAATTTTTTTCGGCGAAAAATAGCTAGTGGAATAATAGAAGAAATCAGCATTAGCAATATAGCCAAAGGATAACCAAATGTTAAGTCAAGCTCTGGAAAAATTTTAAAATTCATACCATAAATGCTAGCGATTAAGGTTGGTGGCATAAACACCAAAGAAACCACGGTAAAAGTTTTAATTACCTTATTTTGCTCAATGTTTAACAAACCCAAAAAGCTGTTTTGTAGATATTCAAGCCTTGTAAAATTAAAATTCGCATGTTCAATCAAAGAATTGATGTCTTTAATGATAATTCGTAAGCGGTTTGAGCTATCGAGCATCAAATCTTCGTTTCGCAATAATGAAGAAAGAGTGCGTTGCTTATCAAACAAAGCTTCTCGCAAAGACATTGTTAAATCTTGAGTGTCGTTGATTTTTAGCAATACTTTTTCGTCTAATTTGCGATCAAAAGTAATTTTTCGCCCGATATCGTCAACGAATCTTGAAATTAATTCGATTAAATCGGCATCAAAATCGGTTCTGGCTTCTAAAATGGCAATAAAAATTTTTGCTGGATTAATAAAAACCGTAGGAAATTGCTTAATTTTTTTGACAGTTTCAGAAATAACTCTGCTATCAAAATAACGTAAGGTAAATATGGTTTGTTCGGTAATAATGAAAGAGATTTCGTGCTCTTCTAGTTTGCCGTTGCTTGGCACGATATTGACAAAAGTTGAGTTAATTTTGATAATACCAGAATTTTCGAGATATCGAGAAGATATTTCGATTTCTTCTTGTTGTTGCCGAGTAGGAAAGTTAATGTTGTAGAATTCTTCAATTTCTTTGATTTGCAACTGGGTTGGATCTTGCAAGTCGATCCAAGCGATATTTTTTTTTAAAGAATGAAAATCGGAAATATCGTAAAGCGAAGATATTTTTATTTGTGAATATTGGGGTAATTGAAAAACTCTAATCATTTAACAAAAATTACAATAAATTTAAAACCGGCTGTTCGATGTATAACCGAAGAGCTTTCAAAAATTCTGCCCCAACCGCACCGTCAATGACCCTATGATCGCAAGATATGGTGAAATTTACCATATTGGCAATTTTGATTTGACCATTTTCAACAATTGGTTTTTCTACAGCTCTTGACACCGCTAAAATACAGCTTTGCGGTGGGTTGACAATGGCACAAAATTGGTCGATGCCAAACATACCTAAGTTAGAAATACTGAAAGATCCGCCCTGAAATTCTTCGGGTTGTAATTTGCCTTCTTTGGCTTTTTTGATTAATAATTTTGCTTCGTTAGAAATTTCTTGCAACGATTTTTGATCGGCATTTTTGATGATTGGGGTGATAAGACCGCCTTCAATTGCCACCGCCACCGAAATATCGATGTTGTTGTAAAGTAAAATAGCCTCGTCGCTCCAAGAAGCATTGGCAGATGGAGTTTTTTTAAGTGCCATGGCTGTTGCTTTGATTATCATATCATTGACTGATATTTTATATTCTGGCAAACCTTTTTCGTTTGTTGAGGCAACACCATTGATGGTTGTTCTTAGTTCGTTTAGTTTGTCGATGTTAAATTCGCAAGATAAATAAAAATGCGGAACAGTTTGCTTAGATTCTTGCAGTCGTTTGGCGATAACTTTTCGAACATTATTGTTTTTGATGGGGGTAATAAGTTGCGGGTTTCTTTGCGGTTTTTTTGTAGCTGAATTTGTGTGATTTTGTATGGCAAGCAACACATCTTTTTTGATAATTCGAGAATTTGGACCAGTACCAATAATGTTGACCAAACTAATATTGGCATTTTGAGCGATTCTTTTTGCTAATGGGCTAGCTTTGGGGCTTGCTTTGAAGCTGTTTTCGTGGCTATTTTTAGTGTTGTGAGTGAAATTTTGCTTACTAACATTATCAAAGCTTGCCTGATTCACAACACTAGCGACAACATTATTGGTTGCATCTTCTTTGTTTTGAGATTTTGTTTGTTGTTTTTTTTCTTGATAATTGTTTAAAACATCTGGGTTTTCACCTTCTTCTAAAATAAGGGCGATACAGGTGTTGACCGCTACATTTTCGGTGCCTTCGGCAACTAAGATTTTGCCTAAAATGCCTTCGTCAACCGCTTCAACTTCCATGGTGGCTTTGTCGGTTTCTATTTCGGCAATAACTTCGCCTGCTTTGATTTTGTCGCCTTGTTTTTTTAACCATTTAGCAAGATTGCCTTCTTTCATGGTTGGTGAAAGAGCGGGCATTAAAATTGATATCGGCATAATGTTAAGAAGATTTTGGTTGATAACCTTTGTTTATAATAAGAGAAAGTAAATTTTCGGCTCGATTTTTAAGATTTTTTTCGGCATCGGGATTTTTGGCGATAGACTCAAAAATTTGATAAGCTTCGCTTAAATTATTTTGAGTAATGGCAAAATAACCTCTTTGCTCGGCAATGTGATAGCGAAAAATTTTTGAACTAGATTCGAGTTGTTGCAACTGTGTGTTGATGCTTTTGTTTTCGTTTGTATTTTCTTGTAGCAATAAGGTTTTTGCCAACAATATTTTTGGCAATTCTTGTAAATATAAATCGCAAGAACGGCATTTTATTAGTTGTTGATAAACTTCTATTGCTTCTTTTTTGTTAGTATCAATAATTGCCGAAGCATATCGCAAACCAGCTATTTGCTTGATGTTGATGGGGGTTTTTTTGTTTTGATAAATATCGATTATTTTTTGTTTGGCTTCTAGCGGTTTGGTTTCTTGCAAGGTGATTGCCTGATGCAAAAGGGCAGAATATTTTTTTACCAAATTATTTTGATATTGCAAATAAGCAAAAATTATTGCCGCAAAAGCAATTAAAAATACTGCAAAAATAGCAATAATTTTTTTGTTTTGCAAAAAAGTGTTGTTTATTTTGCCAATAATGTTATGAAAAAAAAGGCTTGTTTTGTTTAGTTCAACCATATATTAATGAAAAGAAATTTGTTGTAGACAGCAATCGATAGTGTTTTGCAATAAATAACTGATTGTCATGGGGCCAACACCACCAGGCACTGGGCTTATGGCTTTGACAACATTTTTTACATTGTCAAAATCAACATCGCCCACAATTTTGGTTTTGCCAAAAGCATCAGCAACTCTTACAATGCCAATATCGATAACTACCGAATTTTGATGCACCATATCGGCAGTGATTAAATTATGCACCCCAGTTGCCGAAAAAATAACATCGGCCTGCAAGCACTCGGCTTTTAGATTAAGTGTTTGGCGGTTGGCAATAGTAACTGTGCACCCTGCTAGCATTAAAAGCCTAGCTAATGGCCTGCCAACAATGTTAGAAGAGCCGATGACTAAAGTTTTTAAGCCCGCCAAATTGTTGCCGTAAATTGTTTTAATTAAATGCATACAGCCCAAAGGAGTGCAAGGCACAATGGCTTTTTCTTGCCCTTCGATGTTGCCGATAGAAAGCTTGCCAACATTGACAATATGAAAGCCATCGACATCTTTTAGTGGGTTGATGGTGCTGATAATGTTGGCTTGATTAATGTGTTTTGGTAGTGGCAATTGCACCAAAATGCCATGGACATTTTTGTTTTCGTTAAGCTCAATTATTTTGTTGACAAGTTCAGATTCGGAGATGTCGGAAGCCATTTTAAATTGAATAGAATTCATACCAACGGCATGGGCAGATTTTTCTTTGTTGCTAACATAAACTTCGCTAGCAGGGTTGTTGCCAACCAAAATAACCGCCAAAGTTGGAGTGATGCGGAATTGTTTTTTGATTTCTTCAACTTGCAAAGCAATTTGCAACCTCATTTGTTTTGCAATTTCGGAGCCATTAATAATTGTTGCCACCATATTGAAATATGTAAATAAATAATTTAAAATTAAAATTTTATTGTTTATTTTCATTTTTGCAACTAGTTATTTTAAAGTTTTTTTAATGTTTGCAATAATGGCACTGTTGCATAAAAAGATTGTTTTAAAAAATTTTGCAAATAAAATCAACATTATTTTCAAATAAAGAAGTTTAAAACCAAGCTAAATATTTCTTAAAAAATTTCAACTTACTTATGACCGCGCAAATCATATCAATTGCTGGAATGGGAACATATCTACCAACAAGAATAATAACCTCCGAAGATCTAGATCGAAAACTTGGTAAAGAAGCTGGATGGGTTAGAAATAAATCTGGTATAATAAAAAGGCACTTTGCCACAGATTATGAAACAACTTCTTTTATGGCGGTAAAAGCAACCATTCAAGCTATTAAGAATTCTGAAATTAAGATGAGTGATATCGATTGCATCATCAGTGCATCTGGGGGAATGGAACAAGCAATTCCAAGCACTTCTTCTATAATTAGCAGAGACTTGGGATTAGAAAAATCTGGAATTACCACTTTCGATGTTAATAGCACCTGTTTGAGTTTTTTGTCTGCTCTAGATATAGCTTCATGCATGATTGGAGCCGGAAGATTTAAAAATGTTTTGATTATTTCTAGTGAAATTCCATCTCTAAGCATGAATTGGCAAGATGCAGAAACTTGCACTATCTTTGGAGATGGTGCTGCCGCATCTGTGATTACAAAAATTTCAGAAAAATCTCATAATACTATTAAAATTTTATCGTCACATTTTGCAACTTATAGCAAAGGGATTGAATACTGCCAAATCAGATCTGGTGGCACTAAATTACACCCTAATAAAGGAGGAGATGATTATGCTAAGCATGCTTTCTTTGAAATGAATGGTAAGGCAACTTATAAATTTACCGCCGAATTACTTCCTAGTTTTTTAGAAAATCTATTTTACAAATCTGATATAAAAATTTCTGACATTGATTTGTTTATACCTCATCAAGCAAGTAAATTAGCTATTCGCCATCTGCAAGAAAGAATAAAAATTCCAGAAGAAAAACTGATTAATATTTTTCCAGAAAACGGAAATCAAGTTTCAGCTTCTATTCCAAGTGCTTTGCATCATGCTTTTACCAATAATCGAATAAAAAATGGTGATAGAATTTTACTTTTAGGAACTAGTGCCGGAATTTCTATTGGTGGTATGTTATTAGAATATCAAGCCCAATAAATATGAATCTTGATTATAAATTAATTGCCGTTGGATATTGCAAACATCCAGAGTTTATCACAATTAAAGGTGGAAAATGGTGTGCTAAAAAATATCCAGCTTTATGTGTTCTAATCAAACACCCACAACATGGCTATATTTTGTATGATACCGGCTATTCTGAAAGATTTTTTGATGAAACCAAAAAATGGCCATTTTCACTCTATAAGAAATTTACTCCTGTAACTATTGAAAAAGAAGATAAGATAGAATATCAGCTTACCAAGATTGGCATCTCAAAAGATGAAATATCGCTGATTATTTTATCTCACTTTCATGCAGATCATATTGGAAGTGTTAAAGATTTTCCAAATGCCACAATTATCTGCAGTAAAATCGCTTTTGATGCAATCAAAAATAAAAAAGGTTTTGCCGCTTTAAAGAACGGTTATTTGAAAAACTTGCTACCAAATAATTTTGCAACGAAAGCGAGGTTTATTGAAGACACAACATCAATTATTCTTGATAAAAAATTATATCCTTTCACTTCTGGATACGATTTGTTTGGTGATAAGAGTTTAATTGCAATTGAACTTCCAGGGCATACTATTGGACAAATGGGAATATTTTTTAGACACCAAGAAAAAGATATTTTTTTGATCGCTGACAGCTGTTGGTCAAGTGAAGCTTATAAGAAATTTAAATTACCAAACTTCATCACTTATTTAATTCACAATAACAGAAATAACTATCAAACAACTTTAAAGAAACTGCATCTACTTTATAAGAATAATCCAAATATCGAAATTATTCCTTCGCACTGTGATGAAATTTGGCAGAAAATTATGGAAGATAATCAATGAAAGATATAGCGACTATCATATATCATTTTTTTAACACAAAAAGGCTCGAAACAAAATTTAAAACCAAAGAAGAATTGCAAATTTGGCAACAAAAAAAGATTAACAACCTAATCAAAAAAACTCTATCAAAATCACCATTTTATCAACAATATCTTCATCTGCCATTTAGTCAATTTCCGATTATTAATAAAAAAATAATGATGGAGAATTTTAGTGTTATCAACATTGCCAGAATCACTAAAGAAGAAGCTTTAAGAATAGCATTTACAGCAGAAGAAAGTCGTGATTTTTTGCCAATGATTGGTGATATTAGTGTTGGATTGTCTTCAGGAACTTCGGGTGGTCGTGGTATTTTTATGGCTAATAATTCTGAGCGTCTTAAATGGGCTGGAATAATGCTAGCAAAAGCTTTACCGAATGGAATTTTTGCTTCTTATAAAGTGGCTTTTTTTCTGCGAGCCAATAATCGCCTTTATACTTCGGTTAGAAAAAGTTATAACCTAGATTTTAATTTTTTTGATTTGACCAAGCCATTTTCGCATCATTTGAATAATTTACAGCAATATCAACCAAATCTTTTAATTGCACCAGCAAGCATTTTACTTGAACTTGCTCGGCTACAGGAACAAAAGAAAATCAACATTTCTCCGATGAAAATATTTTCAGTTGCAGAAGTGCTTGATGCTTTTGACCGCGAATATATCGAAAAAATTTTTCAACAATGCTTGAGCGAAATTTATCAGTGTACCGAAGGATTTTTGGCTATTACCGATCAATTCAAAAAATTACGTCTTAACGAAGAATATCTTTATGTTGAGAAAGAATGGATCGACAAAAAATCGGGACGATTTGTGCCAATTATCACTGATTTTAGCAGAACTACTCAACCAATCGTGAGATACCGTTTGGATGATGTTCTGATTGAAGATTTTTGTGATAAACCCTTTACCTATCTAAAGGCAATTGAAGGTCGGTGTGATGATATATGTTTTCTTGAATCTAAAAAAGACAATCAGCCAATTCCAATTTTTTCTGAAATTTTGCGAAATGCTTTTGCCACAAACAAATCTGATTTCAGCGAATATAAAATAATTCAGCACACAATAGGCAAATTTGAAATTATGTTACAACCAGATTCAGACATAGTTTTGCAAAAAAATATCACTGAGTCATTTGCAAAAATGTGCGAGAGACAACTTTGTAAAGTTCCAGAGCTACAATTTACAAAATATCAATTTCCAGCCCCTAATCAAAAACTAAAACGCATCGAAAATCGGTGCAAAATTTCAACAAGTTTATGAGTAAAAAAATTTTAATCACCGGAACTAGCGGTTTTCTTGGAGGGGCCTTAGGACAACATTTAAGAAACCTTGGTCATCATGTTACTGGAATTAGTCGTAGAAAATCACGAGAAGAATCGGTTGATTTGCATATAACACACGATTTGGCAAATGCTTTACCTGATAATCTTGGCAAATTTGATGTGTTATTTCATGCCGCAGCCCTCGCCTCACCATGGGCAAGCCCAAAAGACTTTCATCGTAATATCGAGCAAGCAAGTCAAAACATCGTTGATTATGTGAAAAAAAATAACATACCTCGTTTGATTAATATCTCGTCAACCTCGGTTTATTATATAATGGCTGATCAATATGATATTTCAGAAGAAACCCCACTGCCTAAAAAATCCATAAACCAATATGCCGAATCAAAATTAGCGGCAGAAAATTTAATACTTAAAAATTTTTCTGATGCATTAAGCATAAGACCAAGGGCAATTTATGGACCGGGAGATACTGTTTTACTTCCTCGTTTACTACGCGCGGCAAAAAATGGAATGTTACCGAAAATTATAAGAAAAGATGGTCTTTCCCCGCATAGCGATCTTATTTATATTGGCAATTTGGTTAATATTCTTGCAGATGCAATTGATAAGAACATTAATGGTGTAATTAATGTCACCGATAATAACACAGTTAATACAGATGAACTTTTATCAGATATCTTTAAAAAACTAAAATATCCAAAACCTAGATTTAGTTTGAGTGTAAATACCGCAATGCAAGTTGCAAAAGTTGCAGAATTTTTATCAAAAACATTAGCTGAATGGAAAGAGCCTGCAATTACTCAATTCGGAGTTTCGGCATTGGTGCATAGCAAAACTTTTAATGTTGATAAAATGTTAAGCATTTTTGGTGCACCAAAATACACAACGGCCCAAGGTGTGGAGGCTTTTATTAAGTGGCATGAAAATGATAACATTATTTGCTATAATTATGTAAATGATGGTCGGGGCGGAGAGATTTGAACTCCCGACCCTCTGGTCCCAAACCAGATGCGCTAGCCAGACTGCGCTACGCCCCGAAAATAGAAGTAAAGAAAGAAGAAGTAAAACAAAATTTTTGCAAAATAACACTTTTATTTTATAAAAATGTTTGCCATAATTTTGCTAATATTTTTTCAATATTTTAAGAACAACAAAAAATAAAAGCAACAAAAAAATTAACTTTTTTACAATGTTTGATTATTTTCTTTATGTTAAAGTAATTTTATTGAGTATTTTAGAGGCTTTAACCGAGTTTATTCCGGTTTCATCCACTGCTCATTTAATTATTTTTGGCAAATTAATTAACTTTAATTTCAGCAATTCCGCAGTTTTTGAAATTGCCATTCAAATAGGGGCAATTCTTGCTGTGGTGGTCTGTTTTTGGCAAAAAATTAAAAACATTTTGCTAAATTTTGCTAGCGAAAAAACATTGGTTATCAATGTTTTTATTGGGGTGTTGCCTGCCCTTATTTTGGGGTTTTTTGCCTATAAATTTATCAAGCAATATTTGTTTAACAACATTGTCGTTATTGCTTTTGCTCTTATTTTTGGTGGTTTTGCCATAATTTTTATTGAAAATAAAATCAAAACAAAAATTCAGCAAATCAATAGCTTAACCGCCCTAAAAATTGGCTTGTGGCAATGTTTGGCAATGATTCCGGGTGTTTCACGGTCGGGGGCAAGCATTATGGGGGCAATGCTAAGCGGAGTTAATCGCACAACCGCAACCGAGTTTTCATTTTTTTTAGCCATTCCAACCATTGGTTCTGCTTGTGTTTATGATATTTATAAAAATTATCACACTTTGTCTGCTCAAGATTTTTCTTTAATATTTTTTGGTATTGTGGTTTCTTTTTTGGTGTCGCTTTTGGTAATAAAATGGCTACTAAAATTTGTCAGCAACCATAGTTTTAAAATTTTTGCTTATTACCGCATTGCTTTGGGTTTGATTATTTTAGGTTTATTTTATGGCTTCTGATTCTACTGCAAAATTTGCGATTCGTTTTGGTTTGGCCGCCATTAAGGCGGTTGGGCTCAACATTACCAATCACATTGTCGAAAAACGAAATGCAGAAGGCAATTTTGTTGATATCTACGATTTTTCCAAAAGAATTGATAACAAATTTATCAACAAAAAATCAATAGAAGCCCTAGCAAAATCTGGCTCTTTTGATTGTTTAAACATAAAAAGACAACAAATTGCCGAATCTTTTGATATTTTATCTGCCTATTCTATTGCCAGCAAAGAAGAAGCCAACTCGAATCAACTCACTTTTTTTGCCCAAGAAAATCGCCTGCCCGCCCTTAAAAAAGTCGCCGACTATCAAAAGCAACAAAAACTGCAAGCCGAATTCGAAGCTTTTGGTTTTTTCTTAAACGAACACCCAATTGATAGCTATCTATCTGATTTAAAAAAAAGAGGGGTGGTTTTTGCCGATAAGCTAGAAGATGAAAGCCTGCTTGACGGTAGTTTGCTAAAAATGGCAGGCATCATCACTTCTAGCAAGCATCGCTCTTCTGGTAAGGGCAGATTTGCCTATCTATACATTTCTGACCCGTTTTCTATCTACGAAATTATGTGCTACGACGAAAACCTCATCACCACCAAGCGAGATTTGCTTGCCGAAGGCTCGATGTTGGTTTTTGAATGTTTAGTTAAAAAAGATGACGGTGGCACCCGAATTTTAGCTAAAAATATTTTTCGTCTTAACGATTTTTTACAACAAATAAAACCACAAGAACAAGAATTTGCCGATATAAGAGTCATTAAAAGCAAAACAGATAATAGATATAAAAAAGATTTTTCTGCTAAACCAGCTGGCAATACTCAAAACAACAGTCCCTACCCCACCGCCACAAAACCAAAAGAAGAAACAATCAAAGCACTTGAAATCAGCATTTCCAACTCAAAAATTCTTTTGCCTTTAAAAACCATTTTAGCACAAAAAGTTTCGGCAAATTCGCAAGAAGGTGTTGCCATTTTTTTGCTAGCAGATGGCAAAAAAATTCTGCTAGCACAAAAATATCAACTCAATACCACCGATATTTTTCGGCTACAAAACCTTTCGGCTGAAATTGCGATAAAAAAAATTGTGTAATAATTGTTTAGTTAAAATAGTATTATATCATCTCGACCTATTACACCATAAAAGAGTAGTGGCAAGAAAAGATGAAAGAGAACGAGAACGAGGTGAATTCGTTGGTGTTGAAGGCGGGGCAGGAGGAAGAGAATCGCCTGCCGCTCCCGGTTGTCTAAATCGATCATTAGCATCAAGTCGGTCAGGTTGTGTTGTTGGTAGCCATCCAGCTGATAATAAAGGTCCTCTCCCTTCTCTACTAGAGACATAATGATTAAAAAAATTACGAAAAGCATCATTTATTTTTACAGATGCCATATGTCAAAAAATATTATTAATAAAAGTCGTCAATCAAATTTTTTTAAAAATAGTTTAATTGTCTTTGCAATAAATATTTACGGTTCTTGGTGAATAAATACCATAAGTTAAACCAGTAACTAATCCTTGGGCAAAACTTAAGCGAGTTTCAACAAAATCAACACCGTTGTTATTTTTGCACAATTCTTGGGCATTGTTAAATTTAGTTTGCCCAACTCCCCAAAATAAGAAATTATCCCAATAACTATAATGAGGATTAGTTTTTGGCACTTCTCTTGATTTGCTACCCACAGCAATTCTTTGAGTAGAGCAAGAACATAAAAAAAGAGAAGAAATTATTGCAATTAATGTGAATATTTTTTTCATAAAAGATTTTATAAGAATTAAAAAATAAGTGCTGGCAATGTTAAGATAATATTTTTAATTGTCAATATTTTTCAAAAATTTTGTAAATTGCCAAATCGTGTAAATTCGGCATCAAAAAATAATTCAACCGAGCCAACTGGGCCGTTTCGTTGTTTGGCGATAATAATTTCGGCTTTATGGGCTATTTGTTGCATTTTGTTTTTCCAATCTTCAAATTTCGCCACTTGGTCTTCGCCTGGTCTTTCTCTTTCGACATAATAACTTTGTCGATAAATAAAGGCAACCACATCGGCATCTTGTTCAATTGAGCCAGATTCTCGAAGATCAGAAAGTTGCGGTCTTTTATCTTCTCGCTGTTCAACCGCTCTTGAAAGTTGCGACAAAGCAATAACAGGCACATTAAATTCTTTGGCAATTGCCTTTAAACCTTGAGTGATTTCAGAAACTTCTTGCACCCTGCCCTGATCGGCTTTGGTAAAACTGCCTTTAATTAATTGCAAATAATCAACCACCAATAAAGAAAGATTTTGTTTTCTGATCATTTTTCTAACTCTATTGCGTATTGCCACAATGCTTAATGCAGGGGTTTCGTCGATAAAAAACGGCAAATTAGAAATTTCGCCAGAACGAGTGGCGATAACCTCCCACTCGGTTTGGTTTAGTTGCCCGTTGCGAAATTTTTGCGAGTTGATGCTGCATTCCATAGAAAGAATTCTGGTAGAAAGTTGCTCAGAAGACATTTCTAAAGAAAAAAAGCCCACCGCTTTTTGCTGTTGTTTGTCTTCTAAAACGGGGTTGAGCCATTTGCAAGCATTGATGGCAATGTTGATGCCGAGGGCAGTTTTGCCCATTGATGGCCTACCTGCCAAAATAATTAAATCAGATGACTGCAAACCGCCTAAAATGTTGTCAAGATCAAGTAAACCAGTGGAAATGCCGCTAATGTGGCTGTCTCTTTGTTTGGCAAGTTGTGCTTTATTGATGGTTTCTTTTAAAGAGTTGCTGATGCTAGAAAAATCTTGTTTTTTTGCCTGACCATGAATTGATAGATCGAATAATTTGGCTTCTGCTTGTTCTATTTGTTGCTCTGCCGAAATAACATAGCCCGATTTGTAGGCTTGATTAACAATTTCTTCGCCAATGTTGACCAATTTTCTTTTGCTGGATAAATCAAAAATTAATCTACCATAATCAAGTAAATCAATAATTCCGCTAGCAGAAGCAAATAAAGTGTTGAAATATTGCAAACCGCCATTTGCCTTGATTTGCTCATTTTGACTAAAAAAAGATTTTAAAGTTATTTCGTTAGCAACGATGCCAGTTTTTTGAATGGTATCAAGAATGTAGGCATAAATTTTTTGATGAATCGGCTCATAAAAATGCTCGGGCAGTAGAAACTCGTTAACACGATTGAGATATTCGTTGTTTAATAAGATGCCACCAAGCAAGGCTTGCTCGGCATTTAGATTATAGAGCTGTTTAGCGGTGTTTTCTGGAATTTGTTGAATATTATTTTCTGACATTTCGGCGACTTTGTAATGTTATGTTTTAATTCATAAACATTCCACCATTAACTTGCAAATTGTGACCTGTAATATAAGAGGCTTCTTTGCTAGCCAAAAAAGCAACTGCATTAGCAATTTCTTGAGCTGTTCCCATTTTTCCTGCTGGTATTTTTGCCAAAATTGCCTGTTTTTGCACATCGGTTAAAATGTCGGTCATAGGACTAGTGATAAAACCTGGTGAAATGCAATTAACGGTGATTTCTCTGGTGGCAACTTCGCTGGCTAAAGATTTGCTAAGCCCAATCATACCGGCTTTGGAAGCCACATAATTTGCTTGACCAGGGTTGCCGGTGCTTGCCACAACCGAAGCGATATTGATGATTCTGCCATATTTTCTTTTGAGCATTTTTTTGATGGCATTGCGGTTTAAAATAAAAGTAGAACGAAGATTGGTGTCGATTACTTGTTGAAAATCTTCTGTTTTCATTCTTAAAATTAAATTATCTTTGGTGATGCCGGCATTGCAAACTAAAATATCGATTGGCGAAAATTCTTCTGCTTTGTCAAATAAATTTTCTACTTCATTGAGATCGGCTAAATTGCAAGGAATGCAAGAGATTTTATGGGCATCTTCTAATTAACTTTTTTACAATGTTTGATTATTTTCTTTATGTTAAAGTAATTTTATTGAGTATTTTAGAGGCTTTAACCGAGTTTATTCCGGTTTCATCCACTGCTCATTTAATTATTTTTGGCAAATTAATTAACTTTAATTTCAGCAATTCCGCAGTTTTTGAAATTGCCATTCAAATAGGGGCAATTCTTGCTGTGGTGGTCTGTTTTTGGCAAAAAATTAAAAACATTTTGCTAAATTTTGCTAGCGAAAAAACATTGGTTATCAATGTTTTTATTGGGGTGTTGCCTGCCCTTATTTTGGGGTTTTTTGCCTATAAATTTATCAAGCAATATTTGTTTAACAACATTGTCGTTATTGCTTTTGCTCTTATTTTTGGTGGTTTTGCCATAATTTTTATTGAAAATAAAATCAAAACAAAAATTCAGCAAATCAATAGCTTAACCGCCCTAAAAATTGGCTTGTGGCAATGTTTGGCAATGATTCCGGGTGTTTCACGGTCGGGGGCAAGCATTATGGGGGCAATGCTAAGCGGAGTTAATCGCACAACCGCAACCGAGTTTTCATTTTTTTTAGCCATTCCAACCATTGGTTCTGCTTGTGTTTATGATATTTATAAAAATTATCACACTTTGTCTGCTCAAGATTTTTCTTTAATATTTTTTGGTATTGTGGTTTCTTTTTTGGTGTCGCTTTTGGTAATAAAATGGCTACTAAAATTTGTCAGCAACCATAGTTTTAAAATTTTTGCTTATTACCGCATTGCTTTGGGTTTGATTATTTTAGGTTTATTTTATGGCTTCTGATTCTACTGCAAAATTTGCGATTCGTTTTGGTTTGGCCGCCATTAAGGCGGTTGGGCTCAACATTACCAATCACATTGTCGAAAAACGAAATGCAGAAGGCAATTTTGTTGATATCTACGATTTTTCCAAAAGAATTGATAACAAATTTATCAACAAAAAATCAATAGAAGCCCTAGCAAAATCTGGCTCTTTTGATTGTTTAAACATAAAAAGACAACAAATTGCCGAATCTTTTGATATTTTATCTGCCTATTCTATTGCCAGCAAAGAAGAAGCCAACTCGAATCAACTCACTTTTTTTGCCCAAGAAAATCGCCTGCCCGCCCTTAAAAAAGTCGCCGACTATCAAAAGCAACAAAAACTGCAAGCCGAATTCGAAGCTTTTGGTTTTTTCTTAAACGAACACCCAATTGATAGCTATCTATCTGATTTAAAAAAAAGAGGGGTGGTTTTTGCCGATAAGCTAGAAGATGAAAGCCTGCTTGACGGTAGTTTGCTAAAAATGGCAGGCATCATCACTTCTAGCAAGCATCGCTCTTCTGGTAAGGGCAGATTTGCCTATCTATACATTTCTGACCCGTTTTCTATCTACGAAATTATGTGCTACGACGAAAACCTCATCACCACCAAGCGAGATTTGCTTGCCGAAGGCTCGATGTTGGTTTTTGAATGTTTAGTTAAAAAAGATGACGGTGGCACCCGAATTTTAGCTAAAAATATTTTTCGTCTTAACGATTTTTTACAACAAATAAAACCACAAGAACAAGAATTTGCCGATATAAGAGTCATTAAAAGCAAAACAGATAATAGATATAAAAAAGATTTTTCTGCTAAACCAGCTGGCAATACTCAAAACAACAGTCCCTACCCCACCGCCACAAAACCAAAAGAAGAAACAATCAAAGCACTTGAAATCAGCATTTCCAACTCAAAAATTCTTTTGCCTTTAAAAACCATTTTAGCACAAAAAGTTTCGGCAAATTCGCAAGAAGGTGTTGCCATTTTTTTGCTAGCAGATGGCAAAAAAATTCTGCTAGCACAAAAATATCAACTCAATACCACCGATATTTTTCGGCTACAAAACCTTTCGGCTGAAATTGCGATAAAAAAAATTGTGTAATAATTGTTTAGTTAAAATAGTATTATATCATCTCGACCTATTACACCATAAAAGAGTAGTGGCAAGAAAAGATGAAAGAGAACGAGAACGAGGTGAATTCGTTGGTGTTGAAGGCGGGGCAGGAGGAAGAGAATCGCCTGCCGCTCCCGGTTGTCTAAATCGATCATTAGCATCAAGTCGGTCAGGTTGTGTTGTTGGTAGCCATCCAGCTGATAATAAAGGTCCTCTCCCTTCTCTACTAGAGACATAATGATTAAAAAAATTACGAAAAGCATCATTTATTTTTACAGATGCCATATGTCAAAAAATATTATTAATAAAAGTCGTCAATCAAATTTTTTTAAAAATAGTTTAATTGTCTTTGCAATAAATATTTACGGTTCTTGGTGAATAAATACCATAAGTTAAACCAGTAACTAATCCTTGGGCAAAACTTAAGCGAGTTTCAACAAAATCAACACCGTTGTTATTTTTGCACAATTCTTGGGCATTGTTAAATTTAGTTTGCCCAACTCCCCAAAATAAGAAATTATCCCAATAACTATAATGAGGATTAGTTTTTGGCACTTCTCTTGATTTGCTACCCACAGCAATTCTTTGAGTAGAGCAAGAACATAAAAAAAGAGAAGAAATTATTGCAATTAATGTGAATATTTTTTTCATAAAAGATTTTATAAGAATTAAAAAATAAGTGCTGGCAATGTTAAGATAATATTTTTAATTGTCAATATTTTTCAAAAATTTTGTAAATTGCCAAATCGTGTAAATTCGGCATCAAAAAATAATTCAACCGAGCCAACTGGGCCGTTTCGTTGTTTGGCGATAATAATTTCGGCTTTATGGGCTATTTGTTGCATTTTGTTTTTCCAATCTTCAAATTTCGCCACTTGGTCTTCGCCTGGTCTTTCTCTTTCGACATAATAACTTTGTCGATAAATAAAGGCAACCACATCGGCATCTTGTTCAATTGAGCCAGATTCTCGAAGATCAGAAAGTTGCGGTCTTTTATCTTCTCGCTGTTCAACCGCTCTTGAAAGTTGCGACAAAGCAATAACAGGCACATTAAATTCTTTGGCAATTGCCTTTAAACCTTGAGTGATTTCAGAAACTTCTTGCACCCTGCCCTGATCGGCTTTGGTAAAACTGCCTTTAATTAATTGCAAATAATCAACCACCAATAAAGAAAGATTTTGTTTTCTGATCATTTTTCTAACTCTATTGCGTATTGCCACAATGCTTAATGCAGGGGTTTCGTCGATAAAAAACGGCAAATTAGAAATTTCGCCAGAACGAGTGGCGATAACCTCCCACTCGGTTTGGTTTAGTTGCCCGTTGCGAAATTTTTGCGAGTTGATGCTGCATTCCATAGAAAGAATTCTGGTAGAAAGTTGCTCAGAAGACATTTCTAAAGAAAAAAAGCCCACCGCTTTTTGCTGTTGTTTGTCTTCTAAAACGGGGTTGAGCCATTTGCAAGCATTGATGGCAATGTTGATGCCGAGGGCAGTTTTGCCCATTGATGGCCTACCTGCCAAAATAATTAAATCAGATGACTGCAAACCGCCTAAAATGTTGTCAAGATCAAGTAAACCAGTGGAAATGCCGCTAATGTGGCTGTCTCTTTGTTTGGCAAGTTGTGCTTTATTGATGGTTTCTTTTAAAGAGTTGCTGATGCTAGAAAAATCTTGTTTTTTTGCCTGACCATGAATTGATAGATCGAATAATTTGGCTTCTGCTTGTTCTATTTGTTGCTCTGCCGAAATAACATAGCCCGATTTGTAGGCTTGATTAACAATTTCTTCGCCAATGTTGACCAATTTTCTTTTGCTGGATAAATCAAAAATTAATCTACCATAATCAAGTAAATCAATAATTCCGCTAGCAGAAGCAAATAAAGTGTTGAAATATTGCAAACCGCCATTTGCCTTGATTTGCTCATTTTGACTAAAAAAAGATTTTAAAGTTATTTCGTTAGCAACGATGCCAGTTTTTTGAATGGTATCAAGAATGTAGGCATAAATTTTTTGATGAATCGGCTCATAAAAATGCTCGGGCAGTAGAAACTCGTTAACACGATTGAGATATTCGTTGTTTAATAAGATGCCACCAAGCAAGGCTTGCTCGGCATTTAGATTATAGAGCTGTTTAGCGGTGTTTTCTGGAATTTGTTGAATATTATTTTCTGACATTTCGGCGACTTTGTAATGTTATGTTTTAATTCATAAACATTCCACCATTAACTTGCAAATTGTGACCTGTAATATAAGAGGCTTCTTTGCTAGCCAAAAAAGCAACTGCATTAGCAATTTCTTGAGCTGTTCCCATTTTTCCTGCTGGTATTTTTGCCAAAATTGCCTGTTTTTGCACATCGGTTAAAATGTCGGTCATAGGACTAGTGATAAAACCTGGTGAAATGCAATTAACGGTGATTTCTCTGGTGGCAACTTCGCTGGCTAAAGATTTGCTAAGCCCAATCATACCGGCTTTGGAAGCCACATAATTTGCTTGACCAGGGTTGCCGGTGCTTGCCACAACCGAAGCGATATTGATGATTCTGCCATATTTTCTTTTGAGCATTTTTTTGATGGCATTGCGGTTTAAAATAAAAGTAGAACGAAGATTGGTGTCGATTACTTGTTGAAAATCTTCTGTTTTCATTCTTAAAATTAAATTATCTTTGGTGATGCCGGCATTGCAAACTAAAATATCGATTGGCGAAAATTCTTCTGCTTTGTCAAATAAATTTTCTACTTCATTGAGATCGGCTAAATTGCAAGGAATGCAAGAGATTTTATGGGCATCTTCTTTGGCAATTTCTTTAGCAAGTTCTTGTAATTTTTCGAGCTTGGTGCCAGAAATAATGATTTTGGCACCTTGTTGATATAGAGTTTTGGCAATAGCAGAACCAATTCCGCCAGTTGAGCCAGTGATAAGAGCAGTTTTGTTGTGAAGTTTAAACATAGTTTTGAGTTGTTAGTTTTTAATTACTTTAATGATATAGTCTTTCTTTTTAATGTCTTGTTGATTATAGCCTTTTTCTTCGCTTGGTGCTTGGTTGTTTTGTTGGGTGTTTATTTGTTGCTCTTCATTTTTTGCATTACCTTGATCTTGGTTTGTTTGAGTATTGTTGGTGAGCTTTTCTTGTAATTTTTCTAGGTTATTGCGATAATCATCGATATTTGAATTTGTTGAATCGGAATTAATATTTTTATTATTTTCTAATTCTTGTTGTAATTCGTCGATATTGTAATTGTTTTGTATCAAATGAAGTAATGGTGTTATTTCTTGGGCCTTACCCGATAAACTACCGCTGTAATTGTTGTAAATAGAGCCGATAAAACCATAAACAATAGGTTGAAGCAATTCTCCAGAATATTTGATGATGCCACCAGTTTTTGCCGACGAAATGATTTTTGGTGTTTTGTCGTTTTTGTTGGTAACAATTTTTGTGCCTGTCATAATTTGATTAATTGTGAGGTAGGTGGCATATAACAAGCCAAAAATTAACAAGGTTTTAAAGGCTCCAAAAATCACTCCTAGAAAATTATTTAAGGCTGGCGAAAAAGAAGAGGTGATTTCTTTGGCTAAGCCCGAAGTGGAAAAAATCATAATTAAAAACACAATAGTAAAAATAACACTTCTTGTGATGATTTCGATTATAACAATGTTTAAAGTAGAATGTTGAGCAAATAATTTGGCAACAATGCCAGAAAGTAAATAGGAGGCAAGAAAAGCAACCACCCAGCTCATTAAAGAAAACACCTCTTTTATTAACCCTCTAAAACTAGCAATGCCAATAATGATTAGGGCAGAAGTGATAAAAACTATATCGACAATGTTATAATCGGTTGTCATATTTTTTAAATTATTTTTTGATGTGTCAATTATTTAGGTTTATAATTTAAAATGCAAACAATTTTAGTAACAATTATTTTTTAAAAATTGCAAAATATTTTCAACTGCAACCTGTTGTTTTTCTTGGGTTTGACGATTTTTGATTTCTACTTCATTTAAAGATTTATCGGAAACTAAAATTTGAATAGGAATGCCAATTAAATCGGCGATTGCCAGTTTTTGCCCAAAGCTATTTTTGGTGTCATCAAAAAGCACTTCGATTTGATGTTGTTGTAATTGCTGATAAATTTGCAAGCAAAGCTCATTTACTTGCAAATTGTTAGGTTTAAGATTAATCAAAATAACTGCAAAAGGAGCGATTGCTTTTGGCCAAATAATGCCTTTATTGTCGTGATTTGCCTCGATGCAAGCGGCCACAACCCTTGAAACACCGATGCCATAAGAGCCCATATAAGGATAAATTTTTTCGCTGTTTTTTCCTAATACAGTTGCCTGCATAGCCTGAGAATACTTGGTGCCAAAGTTAAAAATATGACCAACTTCTATTCCTCTTTTTGACATTAAATCTGCTGGTTTTACCGAGCATTTTTCTGGAATATGTAAATCGTCTGTCATGGCATAAATTTGTTGCATATCGGCAATGTTAATATCTTTTTGTTGTGATATTTCGTCAAATTTTTTATCGTAAAAAATAGCACTTTCGCCGGTGTCGGCCAAAACATGAAATTCGTGCGATAAATTGCCACCAATCGCTCCTGTGTCGGCTTTTAAAGCGATTGGCTTTAAACCGATTGCTTGAAAAATTTTAAAATAAGTGGCATACATTAGGTTGTAAGTTTTTTTTGATTCTTCTAGATCTAAATCAAAAGAATAGGCATCTTTCATTAAAAATTCTCGACCCCTCATCAAACCAAACCTCGGGCGAACTTCGTCGCGAAACTTCCAGTGGATTTGATAAAGATTTTTTGGCAAATCTTTGTAAGAAAAAATATTTTTACGAAACAAATCGGTTACCACCTCTTCGTGTGTTGGGCCGTAAAGCAAATCACGATCGTGGCGATCTTTGATACGAAGCATTTCTTTGCCATAATCGTTGTATCTTCCAGATTCGAGCCATAGTTCGGCAGGTTGAATGGTTGGCATTAAAATTTCGCAAGCACCAGATGCATCCATTTTTTGTTTAATGATATTTTCAACTTTTCTTAACACCTTCAAACCAAGTGGCAACCAGCTATAAATGCCCGAGGCGGTTTGCCTTATCATACCTGCCCGAATCATTAGTTGATGCGAAACCACCGAGGCATCGAGAGGATTTTCTTTGAGAGTTGGTAAAAAATATTGACTTAATAGCATAAACTTAAAAATGGTATTAGTTGTTTTGAAATGGTATTATTGTTGAAATAAGTAAAATAGCATTGTTAAGCAAAAATAATTTTTGTTGCTTATTTTTTGCATTATTATCGTTGATGGTTACTTGATTTAAAAAAGTTTGTAAAATATTGCCAAAATTGTTGATTAAATTTAGACTTTCGCTTAAATCTGGCTGTTGTAAAGCTTTTTTTAATGGTTTTAGCAGTTGTTTTGTTTGTTGATGTAGTTCTTTTTCAATATTTAGTTGGCACTTGATTTTATTGACAAAAGTTAATTTATCAAGATGGGCTTCGTTTAGTAAATTTATGGCTCTTTTGTAGGCAACTAATAAATTTTGTGAATCACTGCTATTTAAGAAATCGTTTAACAATAAAATGTTGTTAATTAAATGTGCAATATTTAGCTTAGATTGTTTAGATAAAAACCATTCGGTGAGGTAAAAAGGCACATTTAATTGATCTTTGAGAAAAAATTTTAATCTTTCTATGAAAAAAAGTTTTATTTCGTCAATAATGGTATTTTGAAAATTTTTACAAGCTTTAATTTGTTTTTGTTGGTTAAAAATTTTACTCGGAAAATTATTTAAAGCTCTTTTTAGTGTTAATTCGATAGGTATAGATAAATTATGATGCCAAATGGTTTTTATAATGCCAAGAGCCTGCCTTCTAAGAGCGAAAGGATCTTTAGAGCTGGTTGGTTTTTGATTGATAAGAAAAAAACCTACTAAACTATCAATTTTATCTGCCAAACTTAAATTAATTGCTAAAGAATTGCTAGGCAAAGCAGAATTTGCCGAATTTGGCAGGTAATGTTGCTCTATTGCTTTTGTTATTTCTAAATTATAGTGCTGTTGCTTAGCATAAAAAGCCCCGATTTTTCCTTGTAATTCGGGCATTTCAGCAACTGCTTTGGTGGCAAGATCGCATTTTGCTAAATTACAAGCCAGTTCGATTTGTTTTAGGTTGCAATGCGGGATGAAAACCGCCATAAATTTTGCTAAATCGGCCATTCTTTGAGTTTTGGCAAAAACACTGCCTAAATCTTGATGAAAAGTGATATTTTTTAAATTAGCAAGATAATTGATGAGCGGTTGTTTTAAATCTTCTTCGATAAAAAATTGCAAATCAGATAAACGGGCATTAACAACTTTTTGATTATCTAAAATAATTTTTTGATGAAACTTGGCATCTAGTTGATTGGTGATAAAAAAGAAATAGGGAGCGATTTTATTTTCTGCATCTAAAGCAAGAAAATATTTTTGATTATTTCTTAAAGTAACAATGAGAGCTTCTGGGGGTAAAGATAAAAAATTAGGCTGAATTTTAGCTTGTAAAACCGCCATTTTTTCGGACAAACCTGCCACTTCTTGCAGTAAAGAGCTGTTTTTATCAATTAAAGTGAGATGATTCTTTTGAGCCAATATTTGTAATTGTTGTGAAATAAAATTAATTCGATCGGATTGATTAAAAATAATTTGTTGTTGCTCTAAAATAGGTAAATAATCTGCGGCTTGAGATAAAACGATTTGTTGATATTTATCAATATTAACAAGATTATTGGTAGACAAGTTAAAAAAACTAAAGTCAACCACCTTGTTTTCAAACATCGCCAAGATATTTTTTACTGGCCTTACCCAAAAATGGGTACATTGCTGATGATTGGGCATTTTCATTGATTTTTGCCACGAATTTTGCATTTTTTGTAAAATAGTTGGCAAAGATTTGGCAATAATTTGAGCGGTATCGATATTTTGTGTGGGGGTTTGATAAACAAAAAAATTATTTTCAATGGTTAGTTGCGAAACATCATTTAATTGGTTGGCTTTTAAAAAACCATCAAGAGCAGATTTATTGGCATTGATGTTGGGGCCGATTTTTTTGACCGATTCTTTAATTTGCTGAGCAGATAAATTGTTGATAATTAAAATTAATCTGTTGCAAGTAATGTGAGTTATGAGGTTTTGCTCTTGAAAATTAAGTTGATTTTTTTGCAAAATTTCATTAGATATTTGCTGAAATTGTTTGAGAGCAGAATCCTGCATTTTAGCAGGTATTTCTTCGCAGTAAAGCTCAAAAGTAAAGGTGCATTGCATAGAATTAAAAGGTTTCAACTCGAATAAATTTTGCCTCTTTAATAATTGATTTATCAAGCAAATCAAGAGTGTCGACAATGTTTTGTTCGATTTGTTTGTTGGTGATGATGCCACAAATTACCTTGGTTTCGTCAAGTTCGATGCAACTAGCTTGTAAACAATCTATTTGCGAGTCTTTAAAGACACTTTCGATAGCTAAATTATTTTGCAACTTATTAAAATGAAATAAAATTAAATATTGACCGAATCTTTGATTGATGGAAATAATTTTTTGCTCATCGTTGTTGATTTTGTTGGCATTGTAGCCAAGTATTTGTTTGCTATAAGTATTGTTAGCAATGTCAAGCAAATCGGCAACAACAGCAGAGGCGGTTGGGTTGCCCCCTGCCCCTTTACCAACAAAAAAACTATCATCAAAATATTGACCGTAGGTGAGAATGCAATTATAAGAACCGTCAACTTGCGAAATTTTGTGTTGTTGCGAAATTAAGGCAGGATAAACCGCTTGCAAAACTTGATTATTTTCTTGTTGTTGATAGGTAGCTAATAATTTTATTTTATAACCTAGTTGATTGGCTATTTTAATGTCGTTAGCAGTGATTTTGGTGATGCCTTCAATGTAGGTTTGCTCAAAGTTAGGAGCGGTATTAGAGGCCAAAGAAGCTAAAATGCTAATTTTGTGAGCGGTGTCGATGCCTTCGATATCAAAAGTAGGATCGGCCTCGGCAAAACCAAGTGTTTGTGCTTGTTTGAGAGATGGTAAAAAATCTTGTTTTTTGTTGGTCATTTCACTTAATATGAAATTACAAGTGCCATTGAGAATGGCATAGATTTTGTTGATTTTATTAGCTAAAAAACCTTGTTGATAAGCTTTGATTATTGGAATAGAACCAGCAACAGAAGCTTCATAAACCAAAACACCATTGTGTTGGTTGGCTATTTTTGCCAATTCATAGCCACAACAAGCAAGCAAAGCCTTGTTGGCGGTGATAACTTTTTTGTTGTTTTGTAAAGCAGAAATAATCAATTGTTTAGCAATATCTTGCCCGCCAATTAACTCGATAATAACATCTATTTCGTTGTCATAAACTAAATCGAGCGGATTGTTATAAAATTTAACATCAGAAGCAACAAAATTTTTGGCGGTTTTGGCAGAGACGGCAACTATTTTAAGCTGATGATTGCTTTTTAATTTTAATAATTCGGCATCTTGAGAAATGATCTCATAAACAGATTTACCAACAACTCCTAAGCCAGCCAAGCCTATTTTAATGATATTTTTCATAAATTATTTATTGTAAGGTCAAAATACAATTGGTTATGTAACTAGTTCCAAAAAAAACTTAAAAAAGTATTTGCAAAAATATTTTATTATTGCTACTATTACTTGCAAGCTTTTTATTTGCTAAGCCATTTTTTTAATTAATTTTTTAATTTTTTACTTAGGGGGATTGTAGCTCAGCGGTTAGAGCAGGGCGCTCATAACGCCTTGGTCGTAGGTTCGATCCCTACCAATCCCACCACTTAAAAATTTATGCTCAAAAACTTTGTCAAATAACTAGTCTATGCATTTCGTTGTTGACAATAGCTCTTTTAACCCTCATAAAATCAGCCACAATTTTAGCAAAAAAGCTCAAAACTATCAGCAATATAGCCAAATTCAGCAAAAAAGCTCCTCTCAATTATATTCATTAGCTCAAAAATATTTATCTTCGGCAAAAATAATTCTCGATGCTGGCTCTGGCACCAGTATTGTTGGCAAAACTTGGCAGTTTGCCGATTCTGCTCAAATTTATGAGGTTGATTTTGCCTTGTCAATGCTACAATCTTGGCAAAATCGCCCCAGCAATTTCTTTCCTGTGTTGGCCGATATCAATCACCTGCCCTTTTGTGCCGATTATTTTGATTTTATTGTTTCTTCTTTTGTGTTGCAGTGGCTTTCTGCTTCTGCTTTGTTTAGTTTGCATAAGGTTTTAAAACAAAATGCTTTGCTGGCAGTGGCTTTGCCTAATGCCAATTCTTTACAAAACTTAACTAACTTAGTCAAAATCAACGATTTGCCAAGCCATCAACAATTTCACGATAATCTATTGGCTTGTGGTTTTACAATTATTCATCATTCTTGGCAAGATTTTTCACAATCTTTTATCAGTTTTAAAGAAGCCGTGAGTTATTTTAAAAATATTGGAGCCAACACCAAAACCCATCAACACAATAATTTTTTGACACTACTAAAACAAAAAAATAGTTGGCAAAAGCCAATAAATCTCGATTGGCAAGTAAGTTTTTTTCTCGCCCAAAAAATATCATCAAGCTTATGAATTATCAATTACAGCTCAAACATCTCAATCATTCTGCCGTTTTTATTAACTGCCCGCAAGACAGCAAGGGCTTTGTTATTTCACAAGTTATTGCCCAGGCTCAATTTAAAACCAACGATATCGTTTTTATTGCCAACAACGATGCCGAAATGCTATTTGTAGCCAATCAAGTAAAGTTTTTTTCGCCTTCTTTGCCAATTATTAGTTTTCCTGCTTTTGATTCTTTACCCTACGATCGTTCTTCGCCTAAACCGCAAATTTTAGCTCAACGAATCAAAGCCTTGTTTTTATTGCAAAAACCAGCGATTTCTCCGCGATTAATCATCACTTCTGTGAATGCGGTGGTGCAAAAAACCATTGCCAAAAACGAACTACAAAATATCGGTTTATCGGTAAGCAAAGGCGATAAAGTTTTGCTAAAATCTATTGCTAATTTTTTAATAAATTTAGGTTATACTAGGCAAACCACCGCCAATGAAGTTGGTGAATTTGCAATGAGAGGGGGCATTGTCGATGTAGTTTTGCAACAAGCTGGCGATGTAATTGGCTATCGTCTTGATTTTTTTGGCGAAGAAATAGAATCGATTAAAATTTTTGATCCCATCACTCAATTAAGCTACGAAGAGGTCAAAAAACTCGAAATTTTACCAACCAGCGAGTTATTTTTTCAAACAGAAAATTTGCAAACTTTTCAAGCAAAATATCGCAGTTCTTTTGTTTATCAATCAAACGATTTGCTTTACGATGCGGTGAGTGCTCATAAACATTATCCTGGTTTAGAAAATTGGTTGCCATTTTTTTACCAACAAGATTTGGTAAGTATTTTTGATTATTTTCAACAGCCTGTGGTTTTTTATGATAAAAATCTAAGCCACAATATTGATTATCGCTATAAAAATATCTGCGAATATTATCAAAATCGGCTACACGAACAAAAAATTCATCCAGAAAATTTATATAACCCAATTTTGCCCGAATTGTTGTATGATAAATTTAACATCAACAATCAAAAATTAGTGCTCGAATTTAGCGAAGACGAAAATACCAGCAACAATAATTTGCTTAAACTCGATTTAAACATCAGACCAATACCCAATTTTACTGCTACCGCCAGAATTAATAAACAAGACCCGCTCACCTTGTTTTCGCAATATATACAAGCTCATCAAAGCAAGCAAAAACGATTTGTGGTTGGCTATTTACAGCCAAGTATGCAAGAAAGATTGCCAAAACTTTTGCACGATTATCAACTTTACACCCAAGAATTAGACAATTTCTTAGCAATACAAAAAACTTTTATTAATAAAATTAGTTTAGCAAAACTGCCCTTGCATTTTGGTTTTGCCGTAGATGATTTTTTTATAATCGGCGAACAAGCTTTGTTTGGCGAAAAATCTCATCATCAACAAAGCAATAAAAGTGGCTCGCAAAGACTTATCGAAGAAACTTTGGCAATCACTTGCAACGAATTGGTGGTGCATCGCGATTATGGTATTGGCAAATTTTTAGGCATTCAGCCTTTGGTGGTTTTAGGCATTAAAGTTGATATGTTAAAAATTTTATATGCCAACAACGACACTTTGTTTGTGCCTGTCGACGATATTAGCTTGATTTATCGCTATTCTGCCGAAAACCCCGCCATACAACTCGACAAACTCGGCAACACCAACAACTGGAAAAGTCGTTGCAAAAAAACCCAAGATAAAATCAAACTCACCGCCGAAGAATTATTAAAAATCGCCGCCATAAGAAAAACCACCCAAGGCATTGCTTTTCAGGTCGATCAACATTTATATAACGAATTTATCGCTCATTTTGGTTTCACCGAAACCCCAGATCAAGCTAAGGCAATTTCAGAAGTCGAGCAAGATTTGCAAAGTGGCAAACCAATGGATAGGCTCATTTGTGGCGATGTTGGTTTTGGCAAAACCGAAGTGGCACTCAGGGCTTCTGCCATCACCTGCCTACAACAAAACCCAATGCAAGTGGCAATTATAGCCCCCACCACCATATTGGCAAGACAACATTATCGCAATTTTAGCAAAAGATTTGCTTATAGCAAAATAAAAATCGCCCTACTCTCTCGACTTACCTTGCCAAAAGAAGCCAAAAATATCAAAGAAGATTTGCAAAAAGGCACCTTAGATATTGTCATTGGCACTCATTCTTTGCTTGCCGATGGCATTAAATTTGCCAATTTGGGCTTGGTAATTATCGACGAAGAACAGCATTTTGGGGTGGCTCAAAAAGAAAAACTAAAAAAACTAAGAAATGCCGTGCATTTACTCACTCTTTCGGCAACTCCAATTCCTAGAACTTTACAAATGTCGCTTGGCGGAGTGAAAGATTTAAGCCTTATCGCCACCCCTCCTCTCGACCGCTTGGCGGTGCGAAACTTTGTCTTGCCTTATGATTCGGTGATTGTCAGGGAAGCGATTATGAGAGAATATAACCGTAGCGGGCAAGTATTTTTTGTCGTGCCAAAAATCAAAGATTTGCAAGAAATTTTTCCTAGATTGCAGGTGTTGTTGCCCGAACTAAATATTGCAGTAGCCAACGGGCAAATACCAGGAGCGAAATTAGAGCAAATTATGAACGAATTTTTAGAAGGTAAAATCGATGTGTTGCTTTCAACCACCATCATCGAATCTGGCATCGACATTGCCAATGCCAACACAATGATTATCTATAAGGCCGAACATTTTGGTTTGGCACAACTTTATCAATTAAGAGGCAGAGTTGGGCGAGGAAAAACCCGAGGTTATTGCTATTTTATGCTCGATAAAAATCAAAAAACTAGCAAAGAAAATATGAAAAAACTAGAAGTAATGCAAAGGCTAGATTCTCTTGGTGTTGGTTTTAATGTGGCAAGCTCCGATCTTGATATTCGCGGAAGCGGTAATTTGTTGGGCGAAGAGCAGTCTGGGCACATTAACGAAGTTGGGGCAGAATTTTATCAGCAACTATTGTTTGATGCTGTCAATCAATTAAAAGCAAACGATGGAGGTATAGAAAATTATCATCCAAATCATCAAGTGGCGGTAAAACTTGGTATTTCGATGTTTATTGCCGAAGATTATATGCCCGACTTGTCTTTACGTATGAGTTTTTATAAAAAAATCGCTTGCCTTAGCACCGAACAAGAATATCAAAATTTACTTAACGAATTAATTAATCGCTTTGGCAAACCGCAATCAGAAACAATTAACTTGCTTGAAATGGCAATCTTAAAACATCGCTGTTGCCAAATGCAAATCGCCAGTTTAGAGCTGGTAAATCAAGGAGTGCAGATTGGTTTTTATGAAAATAAATGCAGTTTTGCCGACAAAATTTTAGCATTTAGCCTGCAAAAACAAACCAAAATCAAAATTTTACCACAACAAAAATTGTTGTTTTTTGCCCATCATCAAAATTTTAGCGAAACACAAAAATTTGCTTTAGCTCACCAAGTTTTGCAATTTTTACAAGATCTCGCTTGAGTGTAGGTGGTGTTGTGAGCAGATCTCGATGCGCTAACGAAAAGGGGTGGCACGAAAGTGCCTGGGTAGTGTGGTGGCAGTTCTCGGTAAAAATTCCCCTTCTACAGAAGGGGAATTCAGATCGAGATCTGCCACCACACTACCCAGGCACTTTCGTGCCACCCCTTTTCGTTAGTACAAGGAATTCAGATCAAAAAATAATTCATAAAATCACAGGTTATTAAACTGTAACTTTATATTTTTTGCCGAGATAATTAAATATTTCTGTTATTTCGGTTTCTTTTAACATGCGATTAAAAATTATTATTTCTGAGATTTTGCCAACAAAATTTGTGCCACCAACGGTAAGATCATTTGAAGAGTTTGTGCCAATAGTATTTGCCAATGGAGTAATGGCAACATTATTAATTTTATAATAAGAATTTGATCCATTAAAAATAACTGCCACAATATAAGTATTTTTAATGCTATATGTTGCAGAAATATTTGCAGATGTTCCGCCATTATTAACCGAAATATTGTTTGGATCAATAAAAATTCTTTGTGGAGTTGTAGTTGGATTATTATCAAGAATTGTAGCAGAATTGCCACTTGATGGCTTAGAATCAACACTAAATACCACAATTTTAGTTGAAATAGTGATGACATTATCTTTTAAAGCATTTAACAACAAGGTTTGCCCGCTTGCAAAACTCACCGAAGGCAAATTATTGATGCCAGAAAGGCTATAAGATGGTCTTGAATCGGTTGTTGCTTGCGATAAGGCATTGCAGGTGCCGTCATAATTGGTTCCAATTGCATAATTATTGATGCATTTTGGCCCAATATCTCGCCATATTTCTATTTTATTAGATTCGTTTAGTTGAGTTGCTGAAATGCTGGCAGGAGTTGTGGTTGTGTTTTTTTTGCCAAAAGATTGCAAAGAAGTTGTTTCATACCAAGCGGCTAAGCCGTTGATTTCGCCAACAGGAGATCTGGCAGTGAGTGAACGAGCGGAGTTGAGCCTTGAAGAAGCAATTAAAGAACTGCCCTTCATGATGCCTGTAATTAGAATGCCGATAATAACAATTACCACCGACAATTCTAACAACGAAAAAGCTTGTTTTTTGTGTGAATTTTTTAACATAGAAATTAATCTAAAAATGGATAATCGGTATAACCTTTTTCATCACCGCCATAAAATGTTTTTCTATCGTAATTATTTAGAGCGGTATTTTCTAAAAATCTTCTTGGTAAATCTGGGTTAGAAATAAACAATCTACCAAATGCCACGGCATCTGTTGAATTGTTATCGAGAGCTTGTTTTGCTAATTCTAAATTATAACCACCAGCAGAAATAACTGGCATTTTACATAATTTTTTAAATATAGCCAAAACATTAGGAGCAGAAGCATTAGAGGCATCTGAGCCACCTGCGGTTGATGATCTTGGTTCGATTAAATGCAAGTAGGCGACGTTTCTGGTTGATAATTGCTCTATTACATAAGAAAAAAGCCCAACAGGATCGCTATCAGACATATCGTTAAAAGTGCCATAGGGCGATAAACGAACCCCAACTCGACCACTGCCCCAAACTTTTATCACCTCATCAAGAACTTCTAGCAAAAGTCTGGCTCGATTTGCAATCGAACCGCCATAACTATCGGTGCGACAATTAGAATTGTCTTGTAAAAACTGATCAAGTAAATAGCCGTTGGCACTGTGCAATTCTACACCATCAAAACCCGCCTCTTTGGCATTGAGTGTGGCCTGTTTATAGCTAGCGATCAAAGCAGGAATTTCGTTTAGTTCAAGTGCTCTTGGAGTCAGAATGGGAGTTGGCTTAAATTCGGCGGTATAAGTTCCGCTATTTTTGGCAGGAATTGCCGAAGGGGCAACAGGGAGTTGATTGTTTGGTTGTAAAGAAAAATGAGAAATTCGACCAACATGCCATAATTGTAAAAATATTTTACCATTATTTTTATGAACTTCATCAACCACCAATTTCCAGCCATTAATTTGCTGAGGCGAATAAATGCCCGGAGTTGCAGGATAACCTTTTCCTTGGGCAGAAATTTGAGATGCTTCAGAAATAATTAAGCCAGCACTGGCTCTTTGGGCATAATAAGTGGCATTTAATTGATGCGGAATATCGCCTGGTTGTTGAGATCGCATTCTGGTGAGAGGTGCCATGATGATGCGATTGTTTAAGGTGATATCGCCAATTTTTAGCTTAGTAAATAAAGTATGCTGATTCATAAAAGTTAGTTAATTGTTAATAAAGCCATTATCACTAAAAATTTTTTTTGTATTTTCTGTTTTAAGAAATTTCAAAAATTCTCTTGCTAATTCCATATTATTGCCAGCGATTGCCATGGCTTGATAGCTTCTTTCTTGATCGCTTGCAATGATTCTTAAAGAATTATTTTTAGCTAATTTACTGGCAAAAATTAAACCATAACTGTCGGGGTTATCTTCTATATCGTGCAATAAAGAAGAGCGATCTTCGGGCATTTTTTCAAAAACTTTGAGATGTTTAAATTCGATGCTCGAAAGTATTTTTTTGCCATAAAAACCTTCAGAAGTATTTTCGTGATTAATAATTAAATTAAGACGATAATCATCGATAATTTTTAAAGAGTCAATCAAGCTAATGCTTTCTTGCATCATATTAATGGGAAGCATTGTATCTTTTTTGCAAACCAGCACCAATTTATCGCTAGTAACATAAAAAATATTATAAATATCAATCAATCCCCTTTGTTTTAGTGTGTCAATTACAGAAGAATTGGCAGAAATAAACACATCAAAAGAAGATTCATCTTCGAGATTTTTTAAAAAATCAGCAGAAGAATCGAGATTTATTGTGATGGTGGCATTATTTTTTTGTGAAAATTCTCGAGCAATTTTGATGATTGCAGATGCTAGGTTTGGATCGGAATAAACATTAATGTTTCTGGCATTTACAGCAAAAGAATTGTTAATTAAAAAACACATCGCAAGCAGAAAATATCTAAATACTCGCCAAATATTTAGATATTTAACAAAAATTATGTTATTTAAAAAGTATTTTTTATTCATAAATAGGAAATTTAGCACACAAATTTTGCACTTCAGTTTTTATTTTTGCACACAAAACCTCGGTTTTATCTATGCCATTATTGGCAAGTGAATGCAAAATATCGGCAATATAATTGCCAACCAAAATAAATTCTTGCTCTCTAAAACCTCTGGTGGTGGCAGCAGATGTGCCAAACCGCAAACCAGAAGTAACAAAAGGACTTCTAGGATCGTTAGGAATGGCATTTTTATTGCAAGTAAGGCCTGCCCTTTCTAAAATAAATTCTGCCTCTTTACCAGTGATGTTTTGCAAAGGAGTGAGATCGGCAACCATTAGATGGCAATCGGTGCCACCAGTGGTGATGTTTAAACCTCTGTTTACCAGTTTTTCTGCTAAAATTTTTGCATTCAACACAACTTGTTGGCAATATTCTGTAAAACTAGGTTGTAAAGCTTCATTAAAAGCCACCGCCTTAGCAGCAATAACATGCATTAAAGGCCCGCCCTGCAAACCAGGAAAAACCGCAGAATTAATTTTTTTTGCCAAATCTTCGTTGTTAGTAAGAATAATGCCACCTCTAGGGCCTCTTAAAGTTTTGTGGGTTGTTGAAGTGACAATGTCGGCAATGTTAACAGGAGAAGGATATAAACCAGAAGCAACCAAACCAGCGATATGAGCCATATCAACCATCAGCAAGGCACCTACTTCGTCGGCAATTTCTCTAAATTTTTGCCAATCAACAATTCTTGGATAAGAAGAAATGCCCGCCACAATAAGTTTTGGTTTATGTTTTTTTGCCAAATCTCTCGCTTGATTATAATCTATTAAACCAGTCTCTAGACAAATGCCATATTGCACTGCATTAAGCCACATACCAGAAATGGTTTTCATAGCACCGTGAGTTAAATGCCCACCTGCTGCCAAAGACATACCCATAATGGTATCTTGCGGTTGTAAAGTTGCTAAATAAACCGCCAAATTGGCACTTGCTCCAGAATGAGGTTGCACATTGGCAAATTTTATCTTAAAAAGCTCACAAACTCTCGAAATGGCAAGTTCTTCTATAACATCAGAAAATTGGCAACCGCCGTAATATCGTTTATGAGGGTAACCTTCGGCATATTTGTTGGTAAAAACAGAGCCCTGAGCTTGTAAAACAGCTTTGCTTACAATATTTTCGGAAGCAATAAGCTCTATTTGCTGTTGTTGACGAAGAAGCTCTTGAGAAATTGCAGAAAAAATATTTGGATCGGAATCTTGCAAATTATTGTTTAATTTTGTATGAAAAAGAGACATAAAAACTGATGCAAAAAGTTATTTGATAAAATACATTGCATTAAATTTAAATCAAATATTTTATTTTAGCAACAAAGATTTTTTGTTTAAATTTAATTCAAATTAAATATGACAATTTATGACAATAAAGTTTTGTTTTGATTTTTTATTTTCAAAATAATACAATATTATCAAAATACCTTTAAATTAAATAGTCAAAAAAATCATTAATTTATGACAAATTTCTTAAGAAAAATTAGAGAATCAAAAAGAATCAGACAAAGCGAATTAGCAGATCAAATCGGGGTAAGCAAGCAATTGCTTTCTGGTTTTGAAAATGGCAGAAGTGGCATTTCAAACGAAGTATTGCAAAAACTTGCTATTGCTCTTGATGTTTCGCCAGATAGCATTCTTATTGGCAAATCTAATAGATCTTTTGATGAAGTCGGTAAAAAACAACTCACCGAAGCTATGAGAATAACTTTTAACGAGTATGGTGACAAGCTTGATAAAGAAACAATAATTAAAATTTCCACCGAGCTATATGGTATGATTTTTCATAACGATTTTTTAGTAAGCGATCTCGAAAAAATAAAATATCAAGAATCTTTGCAAGAAAAAATAATTGCTGGTTTAGCTGCTCAATGTTTTTTAAAAATTAAAAATTAAAACAATGTCTCAAAGAAAAGAAATGGCCGAAAAAGAGCTTGAAAAAATGTATGACAATCAGTTAGCTTGGTTGCAAGTTGGTAAATTATTGCATAATCGAATCAATGTTTCTTTGCAAGAAAGCCCAAAACTTAGTCTACTTCTAAAGCTTGCCATACTAAGCAATATCGGCATCTGGCTTACTTTCTTTTTTATAACATTTTTTTTATAAAACAACCTATGACTAAAAATTTTATTCTCTACATCGAAGACGAAGATTTTCAAGCAAAAATTTTTTCTAAAATTATTGAAAGCGAGCTTGATTCATATAATTATAAAGTTAAAATTATTAAGAACGGCAAAGATTTTATTGCCCTTTTAAATAACGAAAACAAAATCTTTAATGATATAAATCTAAATGAAATCGGTTTAATTCTTATCGACTTGGCAATGCACGATGTTTCTGGGGTTCAGCTCTTGCAAGAAACGCAAAAACATCAAATAAATCTTCCTGTGGCAATTCTCACAGCCAGAGAAGACGAAAGCATCAAGCAACAAATTATCAATCTTGGTGCCAAAGATTATTTTGTAAAAGGTAAAGATATAGCAGAATTAGCACGATTGCGAGATTTTATCATTATCAATATGCAATAATTTAATGTCTAACTATCAAAATAAAAAACTAGATTTTAACCAATATCATCAAGATACTCAATTAATAAGAGCAGGCTCTATTCGTTCTAATTTTGGAGAAACTTCTGAGGCTATTTTTCTTAATTCTGGCTTTTGCTATAATTCAGCAGAAACCGCAGAAAACAGATTTAACGGCAACGAACCTGGTTTTGTTTATTCACGATACCTTAATCCAACACTAAAAATGCTTGAAGATAAACTTTCTATCATCGAGCAAGCAGAGTCTGCGGTGGTTATGGCTTCGGGCATGTCGGCGGTTTTTGCTAGCATTATGTGTCAAATAAAAACTGGAGATCACTTTATTGCTTCTAAGGTTTTATTTGGCTCTTGCTATCATATTGCCACCAAAATTCTACCCAACTACGGCATTGAAGTAAGTTTAGTAGATGCCACCAATCTAAAAGAATTAGAGCAAGCTTTTCAAAAAAATACCAAAGTAGTATTCATCGAAACTCCCGCCAATCCAACCCTAGAAGTTGTTGATATCGCATTAATTGCCGATTTATGTAAAAAAAATAATGCTAAACTAATTGTAGATAACATTTTAGCCTCTTCTTCTTGTCAAAAACCACTTGCTTTAGGTGCTGATATTGTGGTTTATTCTAGCACCAAACATTTTGATGGGCAAGGCAGAACATTGGGTGGTGCGGTTTTAGGTAGTAACGATTTTATCAAAGAAATTCTATTGCCTTTTCATCGGCACACTGGGCCAGCTCTTAGCCCGTTTAATGCTTGGATTATTTTAAAATCACTTGAAACCTATAATTTAAGAATGCAAAAACACTGCGAAAATGCTTTGCAAGTTGCCCAATTTTTAGAGCAACATCCAAAAATAAAAAAAGTTTCCTACCCTCACCTACCTTCTCATAAACAGTTTGATTTGGCAAAAAAACAAATGTCTAGCGGGGGCTCAATGGTTGCTTTTGAAACCATCGGCAACAAAAATGATTGTTTTGAATTTTTAAATAATTTGCAATTAATAGATATTTCAAACAATTTAGGCGATTCTAAATCTTTAATAACTCATCCAGCAACCACAACTCATTCCAATATGTCTGTGGCAGAACAGCAAGCAATCAACATAACCTCAACCCTATGCAGATTATCTGTTGGCCTTGAGCATTATACCGATTTAATTAACGATCTTAATAACAGTTTAAATAACATTTAATATGCCTAGCTTTGATATTGTCTCAAAAATAGACCAACAAGAGCTTGATAATGCAGTTAATTCTGTATTAAGAGAACTTACTAATCGTTACGATTTTAAAGGGGCGGTGTTTAGTATTGAACTAAAAATTAAAGAAAATTTAATTATTTTAACCGCAGATAGCGAATATAAAATCAATGCAATTGGCGAATCTTTAAGAGTTTTTGCCACAAAAAGATATATAGATATTAAATCTTTAGAATTTTTAACCTTCCAAAAAGCAGGTGGCAACACTCTAAGACAAGAAGTAAAAATTAAAAACGGCATTGATAGCGATACTGCCAAAAAAATTGTTAAACAAATTAAAGATGCTAAACTTAAAATACAAGCTTCAATTAAAGGAGAAGAAATTAGAGTAGACGGCAAAAAAAGAGACGATTTGCAAGAGGCAATAACCTATCTTAAAAATCATAACTTTAATTTGGCATTACAGTTCATCAACTTTCGCGACTAATTGTGTTTTAATTGGGTTTTAACTGCATCTTTTTGGCTAAAAATCTTCAAAAAACCGCAAGCAGTATTGTTATACAGCTTGCTATTTTTTGAATTTTTTATCTCAAAAATATTTTGTTAAAACCCAATTATACCATTTCAACTATTTAATTGACCATTTCAACTTTTTAAAATCACATTTTTTGGCTAAAAACTTCTCATTATCAATAGTGCGATTAACAAAATATTTTTTAAGAAACTCAAATTTCAAAAATAATCACAAAATATGTAAAAAATTACTTGAAATATTTTTTTTAAACTGCAAAATATAATAAAGAAAACAAAAAATAATTTAAATTAATTAATTCGTTATGTTGTTAAACACTCAAACAAAAAAACAAGTCATTGAAAACTTTTCTCATAATAAATCCGATACTGGCTCTGTAGAAGTGCAATCAGCTATTCTTACATTACAAATCAACAATTTAATTGAGCATTTAAAAAATCATAAAAAAGACCACTCTTCTAGAAGAGGTTTATTAATCTTAGTTGGTAAACGCAGACGTTTACTTAACTACCTAAAATCTTTCAGCCTTAGCAGATACGAAGATCTTATCAAAAAGTTAGATATCAGAAAATAATTTTGATAATTTTTATACTAATAACAGGCTTGTTTAGTATAAACCATTTTTTAATTTAAAATAATTTTAGCAACTTTTATCTAAAATTTATTTTAAATTGCAAATGCTGTCCAAAAAACTCTTTCAACAAAAATAACATTTGTTTTGGTTGAAATAAAGTTGCGGTTTCTACAATTTCTGTTCTATATTCTTAGCGCTAGAAACCTTATAAAATAATTTAAAAAAATAATAATAAAATATGTTTAATGTTGTAAAAAAAGAAATACTGTGGAATGGTAAAAGTTTTTCATTAGAAACAGGCAAAATTGCGAGACAGGCTAGCTCTGTTGTTGCAAAATATGGTAACACCACCGTTTTATGTGCTGTAACGATTGCTAATAAACCATCAGAAGGCATTGATTTTTTCCCTCTTACAGTTAATTATCTCGAAAAATCTTATGCTGCTGGAAAAATACCTGGTGGATTTTTTAAAAGAGAAGGCAAACCTTCTGATGTCGCAACATTAGTTTCAAGACTAATCGATCGACCAATTAGACCAATATTTCCAAACGGTTTTTACAACGAAGTAAATGTTGTTTGCACTGTTCTTTCTTACGATCCAGAATGCAACCCAGATATCGTTGCTTTAATCGCCTCTTCTGCGGCACTAGCTATTTCAAAAGCTCCTATTCAAACCATTATAGCTGGCTGTAGAGTTGGTTTTATTGATAATGAATTTACATTAAATCCTAGTAATCTTCAATTAAAAAATAGCTCTCTCGATTTAATTGTTGCCGGCACTAAAGATTCTGTTTTAATGGTTGAATCTGAAGCAAAAGAATTAAGCCAAGAGCAAATGTTGCAAGCTATCAGCTTTGGTCAACAACAATTTTCACCAATTATCGACCTAATTCAAGAATTAGCACAAGAATCTGGTGAACCAAAATTAAAACTTACTCAAAAAAATAATCAAGAATTAAAACAAGAAATAACTCAATTTATTGAAAATCGTTTAGTTTTAGCCTATAAAAAACTTGAAAAACAAGCTCGTTCTCAAGATCTTGAATCAATCGAATCAGATGTTAAAGAAAAATTTCTCAATCTTGAAAAAGGTATTGATGAAAAATTATTAAAATCAATTTTCAAGCAACTTTCACAAGATATCGTTCGAGTTGATATTTTAAAAAACAATCTCAGAATAGACGGTAGAAAACCAGATCAAATCAGACAAATTTCTATTGAAACTGGCATTTTACCACAAGTTCATGGTAGTGCCTTATTCACTAGGGGCGAAACTCAAGCTTTAGTAGTGGCAACTTTAGGGGCAGATAATAAAGATAAGCAATTAGTAGAAGGCTTAGAAAGTGTTTTAAGCGAAGAGTCTTTTATGTTGCACTATAATTTTCCTCCATATTCTGTGGGAGAAGTTGGTCCATTAAAATCTCCAGGAAGAAGAGAAATTGGTCATGGCAAATTAGCTTGGAGATCTATAAACCCTGTTTATCCTGCTGAAAAAGATTTTTCATACACAACTAGAGTTGTATCTGAAATTACCGAATCAAACGGTTCGTCTTCTATGGCAACAGTTTGCGGAACCTCCCTTGCTTTAATGGATGCTGGAGTGCCAATTAAATCTGCGGTTTCTGGTATTGCTATGGGTTTAATTAAAGAAGGAGAAAATTATGTAATTTTATCCGACATTATGGGAGATGAAGATCATCTAGGCGATATGGATTTTAAAGTAGCGGGCACCAGTAATGGCATAACAGCACTACAAATGGATATCAAAATTACTGGCATCAGCATAGAAATAATGCAAAAAGCTTTAAATCAAGCTTGTGTTGGAAAGCTCGATATCTTGCAAAAAATGGATCAAGCAATTTCTACTCCAAGAAAAGATAATAATCGTATTCCAAGAGTTGAAACTATGAATATCGCTAAAGAGAAAATCCGAGAAGTAATTGGGGCAAGAGGCGCGGTAATTAAAGATATTTGTGCAAAATCTGGAGCCGTAGTTGATATTGAAGATAGTGGTTTAATAAAAATTTCTGCCAATAATGCCGAAGCAATTAAAAAAGCTACTGCTATGATAGAAAGCATAACTTTTGAACCGCAAATTGGCGATTTATTTGAAGGTCCAGTAGTAAAAGTTATAGATGCAGGTGCTTTTATTAGCATCTCTGATAACAAAGATGGCTTTGTTCATATTTCAGAACTTGCCGATCACAGAATTGAATTTGTTGAAGATGTTATCAACGAAGGAGACATAGTGAAAGTAAAAGTAATTGGTTTTGATAAAAAAGGTAGACCAAAACTTAGCTATCGCTGTGTAGATCAAGCAACTGGTGAAGATATTTCTGACAAAATACTTAATAAACCACAAATTATTGACGAAAGAGAGTCTTTTAAAAGCAGAGACAATAATGGTGGCGATAGAGACAACAGAAGATCAGGAAATACTGATAGAGGAGATCGTAGATCCGATAGAGGAGAGCGCAGAGATCGTTCTGATAGAGATAGCAGAGGCTCCGACAGAGGAGATCGTAGAAGCTCCGATAGAGGGGATCGCAGAGATCGCTCTTCTGATAGAGATCGTGATACTGGCGATAGAGATAGCAGAAAAGATCGTGGCAATAGAGATAATAAAACAGAAGAAAAACCAAAAAGAAAATTTCCTTTTGGCGGTGGATTTTTTAGCTAATAACATTATTTTTTCTATATAAGAAAATGAAAAAATATAATTTGCTATTTTTTATAGTTATATTATTTTACAATAACAGTTATAGTGCCGAAACAAACTATAACTGTTATTGGATGGAGAATGTCTCTGGCAAATATGAGTGGGTTCTTGCAGACATTATTTACAACAAATCATTGTCTAAAGAAGATTGTTTTGCTCTCGATAGTTGTGGTGGCGGTAAAGGTTTTTCTGGTGGCGGTTGTTATAAATGGGCAAAATTATCAAACGATAATGCCTCTGCTTGGTAATTATATTATCACTATAAACTAATATCATTTAGTTCTCCAAAATTTTTTAGAATCAAAAAATCTCATTAAAAAAATGCCAGAACTGCCAGAAGTAGAAAACATTAACATAGGTCTTCAACATATTGTTTCTGCAGAAATAACCCAAGTTTTTACTTCTGATTATAAGCTTCGCTATTCTTCTACTTTGCCTTTGCAACAGCTAGAAAATGAAAAAATTATTAAAATCACAAGAAGAGCCAGATATTTATTGATTTATTTAAGTAATAACTATTTACTTTTAATCCATTTGGGCATGACTGGCAATTTATGCACAAAACAACAAGTTCATCATCATAAACACCTACATTTTGCTTGCTTACTAAAAAAAGAACAACAAGAATTTTGGCTAGAATTTAGCGATATACGGAGATTTGGTTTTATTGATTTATTTTCTCAACAAGATTTAACAAACCATAAATTTTTAAAAAATCTTGGTCCAGAACCTTTAACCAACGATTTTAATGCTCAATATTTATTGCAAGCATTGCAAAACAAAAATCTCAACATCAAAGCCAGCTTGATGGACAATAAAATTGTCGTTGGCATTGGCAATATTTATGCTAATGAAATCTTATTTGTCAGTAAAATTTTGCCAACAACTATTGCTAAAACATTAAATTCTCATCAAGTTGCTATTTTAGTTGCAAATAGTAAAAAAATTCTGCAAACAGCAATAATAAATAAAGGCTCCTCCATCAATAACTATCGTAATGTCGATGGTAATTTAGGAAATTTTCAACAACAACATTTGGTTTATGCAAAAAAACACTGCCAAATTTGTCAAGATAAAATTCAAAAAATAACACAATCGGGCAGATCTAGTTATTTTTGCTTACAATGTCAAAAATAAATAATTTTTTATGTTTAATTATAATTCTAATAATATTTTTGCCAAAATAATTAGACAAGAAATACCAGTAAAAAAAGTTTACGAAGATAATCAAGTATTGGCTTTCTACGATATAAAACCAGAAGCTCCCATACATATTTTAGTTATTCCTAAGCAATCGTATTGCAATTATACTCACTTTATTAATCAAGCAACTTCGCAAGAAATTGCTTATTTTCTGCAAAAAGTCGCAGAAATAGCCAATCAACAATGCCCAAAAGGTTTTCGTTTAATCACCAACAATGGCAGCGATGCTTTGCAAACCGTGGAGCATTTTCATATGCATATCTTAGGAGGTGAAAAATTAGGTGCCTTAATTGGCATATGATAAATCAACAAGATTTGGCAATTTATATTCATTATCCCTTTTGCCAAAGCAAATGCCCTTATTGCGATTTTAATTCTCATGTCTCTAACAGCATCGATCATCAAGCATTTTTAAAGGCTTATCAAGATGAATTAAAACTTTTTGCTCAAAAAATCAATAAAACCAAAAAAATTTCTTCTATTTTTTTTGGCGGAGGAACACCTTCTTTAATGCCAATTAGCTTAATTTCTGGCATTTTACAACAAATAAAAGAATTATGGGAATTAAAAAACGATTGCGAAATAAGCTTAGAAGCCAACCCAACTTCTGTTGAAGCAGAGAAATTTTCACAACTTGCTGTTTTGGGCATCAATAGGCTTTCTTTGGGCATTCAGGCACTAAATCAAGCTGATCTTAATTTTTTAGGCAGAACTCATTGTGTTAATCAAGCGATCGATGCCATAAATTTAGCCAGAAAATATTTTGATAATTTTTCATTTGATTTAATTTATGCTAGGCCAAATCAAACCAGTAAACAGTGGCAAGAAGAGCTAAATTTAGCCCTCAGTTTTAATAGCAAGCACTTGTCTTTATATCAACTTACCATAGAAAAAGGCACCGCTTTTTTTCAACTTTTTCAGCAAAAAAAATTTACTCTCCCAAACGAAGAGCAAGCTTGTGAGCTATATCAAATTACTAAAGAAATTTGTAAGCAACATTCTTTTTATCTTTATGAAATTTCTAATTATGCCAAAAAAGGTTTTGATTGTAAACATAATTTAGCTTATTGGCAAGGCCTAGACTATATCGGTGTCGGAGCAGGAGCCCATTCTCGATTTAGTCAAAACAACAAAAATTTTGCCACTGCAAATTTTTGCCAACCGCAAAAATGGCTTCAAACCATACAAAACAATCAAATTCCTTGGCAAACCACAGAAGAATTAACCGCCAAAAAAAGATTAGAAGAATTATTGTTGATGGGGCTTCGACTTGCTTGCGGTGCTGAAAAAACTAGCTTAGAGCAAGTCTTTAATAAAGAATTTACTCAAATTTTTTCTACATCAGCAATCGAAAAACTTTTACAACAAGAATTGATTATTATCAATGAAAAATACCTAGCCATCAACGAAAAATATCAACTACTTACCAATGAAATTATTGCCAAAATATGTTTAGCAATTAAATAATAATCAAAATAATTTAGATTTTGACAATTATAACGACCTTATCAGCTGTTTTATCATAAAATTAGCTTGCATTTATATTTATAGCAATTAAAATTTAACTTTATTTTTTATTGAAAATTGCTTTCAATAGTGCAACAGTGCCATAACAAAATTTTATCAAAAAATGCTTATTAGCAAAAGTTACAGTAAAGCCTTATTTAATCTAGCTTTACAAGAGCAAATTTTAACTCAAATAAAAGAGCAATTGATAGAGCTAAACAAACTTTTTACCCCTAGTTTACTTATCGATTTAAAAAATCCTACACTAAATAAAAACTCTTTATTGATCGCAATTAAAAAAATCATTGAAAAGGCAAATTTTTCATCAATTATCAATAACTTTTTACTGATTTTGACAAAAAACAAAAAAATTCACCTCTTGCCAGAGATTCAGCAAAATTTTTTGCATCTCTACAATAAACACCATAATATTTTACAAATTCAAGTCGTTTCTACCACAGGCAACATCGATATTGAACCAATAAATAATATTCTTAGCAAAAAATTACCTTTGCAAAAATTCATCATTTCACAAACAAGTAATCCACAAATATTGTCTGGCTTACAAATTAACATTGAAAACACTATTTTTGATGCTAGTCTTTCTCAAAATCTAGCCGAAATAAAACAATATCTTATTAATTCTCTTAATTAATTTTTTATCACTATGTCTCTAGACACAAATCAAATTTACAGCATTTTACAAGAAAGTTTTAAAGACTACAATCAAAACACTCAGCTCACCGAAATCGGTAAAGTTATAAAGGTTGGCGACGGTATCGCTTGGGTTTATGGCCTAAATTCTGTGCAAGCAGGCGAAATGGTTGAGTTTGATTCTGGGGTAAAAGGCATGGCACTTAACCTCGAAGAAGAATCGGTCGGCATCGTAATTTTTGGTGAAACTCCTTCAATCAAAGAAGGCTCAATTGTTAAAAGAACAGGTAAAATTGTTGAAGTTCCAGTTGGCGAAGGTTTATTGGGCAGAGTGGTTGACGGTTTAGGCAATCCAATTGATGGCAAAGGTCCTCTAAAAAATGTCGAATATCGCAAACTCGAAGTAAAAGCCCCAGGCATTATCGCTAGGCAATCAGTTTCTGAGCCAATGCAAACTGGACTTAAAGCAATAGATGCCCTTATTCCTATTGGTCGAGGTCAAAGAGAGCTTATCATTGGCGACAGGCAAACTGGCAAAACCGCCATTGTTATCGATACCTTCATAAATCAAGCTAAAGCACATCAACAAAACGACGATAAACAAAAATTATTTTGTATTTATGTGGCAATTGGTCAAAAAAGATCTACTGTTGCTCAAATTGTAAAAACCCTGCAAGATGCAGGTGCTATGTCTTATTCAGTGGTTGTGGCAGCTACAGCTTCTGAGGCTTCAACTTTGCAATTTTTTGCCCCATACACTGGCTGTGCTATTGGCGAATATTTCCGCGATAACGGTAAACATGCCCTCATTGCCTACGACGATCTTTCTAAACATGCCGTTGCCTATCGCGAAATGTCTTTACTTTTAAGAAGACCACCCGGAAGAGAAGCTTATCCGGGAGATGTTTTTTATATTCATTCTCGCCTATTAGAAAGAGCTGCCAAGTTGTCCGACAATTTAGGTGGCGGCTCACTTACTGCTTTGCCAATCATCGAAACACAAGCTGGCGATGTTTCTGCCTACATTCCTACCAATGTTATTTCTATTACCGATGGTCAAATTTTCTTAGAAACCGATTTGTTTTATAAAGGCATTAAACCTGCGGTAAATGTTGGTTTATCAGTTTCAAGGGTCGGTTCGGCAGCTCAAACCAAAGCAATGAAACAGGTTGCTGGCACCATCAAGCTTGATTTGGCTCAATTTCGTGAACTAGAAGCCTTTTCTCAATTCGGTTCCGATCTCGATATTTCAACTCAAAAACTACTAGATAAAGGTAAAAAACTCACCGAACTATTAAAACAAAACCAGTTTTCTCCTCTTGGCTTTGAAGAGCAAGTGGTTTCTATTTATGTTGGTGTAAAAGGTTATCTCGATAAAGTTTTGGTAAAAGATGTTAATAAATTCGAAGAACAATTTTTGCAAAAAATCAAAACTGCTTATCCAGAAATTTTGCAATCTATTGCTAAAGAACAAAAAATTACTGAATCAACAGAAAGTCAATTAAAACAAGCTATTGTTGATTTTCTTGAGATTTTTCTTCATCAAAAATCATAATGAGACTGTTTTGTTATGGCAAATCTTAAAACCTTAAAAAACAGAATTAAATCGGTAAAATCTACTCAAAAAATTACCAAAGCCATGAAAATGGTCGCGGCCTCTCGTTTGAAAAAAGCTAAACATTTGGTCGAATCTTCTCGTTCTTATGCTTATAAACTAGCTCAATTAACCTCCGATTTAGCTTCTAACATTGCAGTAAGAAGCACTCTTAATCAAGAGTTTCCTTTACTTACTGGCAAAGGTCACAACAATGTTCATCTACTTGTGGTTATTTCTTCTGATCGTGGCTTATGCGGTGGCTTAAACACTGCAACGGTTAAGTTTGTAAAACAAACAGTTCAGCAATTAACTAGTCAAGGCAGAGAAGTGAAAATATTTTGCTTAGGTAAAAAAGCCTACGAACCTTTAAAAAATGTTTTTGCTAAACACATTATCGGCAGTGAATTTGGCTTATTTCGTGGCATTATAAATTTTGATAATGCTCATCAAATAAGTGAAAAAATTATTGCATTATTTAACGAAAATCAATTTGATATATGCAGTGTAATTTATAGCAAGTTCAAGTCTGCCCTTTCTCAAGAGCAAGTAATGCAACAAATCATTCCCGCTCCAATAAATTATCACAACCAAAAGCAACAAGGCGAATCGCCAATAGAATATCAACCAGATCAAAAATCTATCTTGTCAGAATTACTACCCAAAAATATTGCTGTGCAATTCTATATTCAACTACTCGAAAATGTTGCCTCCGAACAAGGTGCCCGAATGTCAGCAATGGAATCGGCATCCAACAATGCTGGCAAAATGATTAAAAACCTTTCTTTGGTCTATAATCGCACCAGACAAGCCAACATTACTAAAGAATTAATCGATATAATTTCTGGTGCCAATACTGTATGACAAACAAAGTTCGCTTCGCCCCCTCACCTACTGGTTTTTTGCATGTTGGCAACATCAGAACTGCCATTATTAATTTTTTGTTTGCTCAAAAAACTGGCGGTGAATTTTATTTACGTCTCGACGACACCGATGAACAAAGAGTTAAAGAAGTTTATCGACAAACAATTTTACAAGATATGTCGTGGTTGCAACTCAATTATCAGCAACTATTTCAGCAATCCAATCGTCTTTCTTGTTATGAAAAAGCCAAACAACAACTTTTAAACAACGGCAGGCTTTATGAGTGTTTTGAAACCGAAGAAGAATTAAATTTACAAAGAAAATCACAAATCGCCTCTGGTGTTCGCCCAATTTATAATCGAGCAAGCCTGCAACTCACCACTCAACAAAAATCCGACCTCAGAAAAAAAGGCCTTAAACCTCACTATCGTTTTCTTTTAAAAGATAGCCCAGTTTCTTGGCAAGATCAAATAAAAGGCAAAATCACCTACGAAGGTAGGCATTTTTCTGACCCCGTTTTGTTTCGACAAGAAGATGAAACTGGTTTTGCTGTTCCTACTTACACTTTTTGCTCGGTGGTTGATGATATCGATTACAACATTACTCACATCATTCGAGGCGAAGATCATGTTACTAACACTGCCATTCAAATTCAAATTTTTGAAGCCCTCAATGCCACACCGCCACTTTTTGCACATCTGGCTCTAATTAAAGCTTCTGCTGGTAAAATTTCAAAAAGATTGGGCGGTTTTGACATCAAAACTATGAGAGAAAATGGTTATGATTATCTCACAATTTTAGCTTTTTTAGCCCAAATCGGCACTTCTTCTGCCATGACAACCATCACCAACATCAATCAACTGGTTGAAAACTTTGATTTTCGTAATTTTTCAAAATCTGCCACCAACTATGATTTTACCGAACTTACTCAGTTTAATCACAAAACATTACAAAACCTTGATTTTGCCGAAATAAAAAACCGCCTCAATAGCCTAAACATCAACAACATCTCTCAAGAATTGTGGGAAGCTTGTAAAAAAAATATCAATTTCTTACCAGAAATAGAGCAATGGCAACAAACTTTTAACGATCCCAATTTTCTTTATCACAATCCAGAAAATATCGATTTTTTACAACTTGTTGCCACTCTTTTACCGCAAGATACCACAAATAGCAATGCTTGGCAAATTTGGCTTGGCAATATCAAAGAAAAAACCAACAAACAAGGCAAAGAAATATTTTTACCTATCAGACTCGCCCTCACTGGCAAAGAACATGGGCCAGAACTAAAACACATTATCAATTTAATTCCTAGAGAACAAATTATTTTTCGCCTTACTGGCAAATAAAGTGAAATATAATTTGGAATGCAAAAAGCCCCTTTTTTGGCAAAAAAACATTTGCAATATTAATATAAATAAATTAAATTATTATTAATACTATTTATATTTTATAACATTTCCATAAATACCACACTTCGATCTAAATCCCTTGCACTAACGAAGGCGTGGCGGGGTAGTGTCGGGAAGCCAGCGCTCGGATATTCCCCTTCTTGTAGAGGCAGTGTTAAATATCTAGCCATGCATTTTACGATCACCGATAATTAGTTTTTTGTTAAAAAAGAGGACGAGAGAGTAGTGAAGCATTTCTAATGTTTTAGAGAATCGTT
>Ga0214921_10001017_pt1 | contig 48933 bp, 46 predicted proteins | sample LL1505_MetaG_FD_177992 | JGI IMG/M metagenome (GOLD analysis project Ga0214921, IMG submission 177992) | Freshwater microbial communities from Lake Lanier, Atlanta, Georgia, United States - LL-1505 | ecosystem: Environmental > Aquatic > Freshwater > Lake | place: USA: Georgia | collected... | reverse complement strand
AGAAAGAAGAGCGAAAGTTAGAGCTGCAAAGATTCCTAAAAAGATTGCTGGCGTTAGATATTTTGCGACGTGTAACGAGTTGGAAGTTTTATAGATAGTTCTAGAAATGGAACTACCTGTCGCTAGTGCCTGAATATCACGTGCGACGCGACCCACGGATTAAGAGTCCGTTACTCTAACCAGCTGAGCTAGACACTGGTCAAAACACTACTACGATTGGGAACATGAGAAAGATATTAGTGCTGGTGGCACTCGTCGCCCTTTTACAATCTCCAATTCAGGCTAACGCCGTTTCTGGTGCAAAGGTCATAGGCAGTCTCGTTGTGGGAGGATCACCTATCGCCGCTGTTGTCGATGCAACCGCGCAAAAGTTATTTGTGGCTGTGGAGTACAGCAAAATTAAAGTAATCAATGAAAAAACTAAGATCATGAGCCAAGTCACAGGCTACTCCGGCAAGCCTCTCGACATGGCATTGGATGAGGTTAGGCACGAGATCTATGTGACCAACTTGGAAAGCAACGACATTTCAGTGATCGACGTGGCTTCCAACAGTGTCACCTTAACAATTCCCGTCGAAGATAGCTTCCAAGGAACAAATGACCTGACGGGCGTCGCAGTTGACAGCAATCGAGGACGCCTCTATGTCACATTTTATCCCGCTGGAAAATTGTTAGTTTTCGACACCACAACGAAAGCTTTGATCAAGACAGTGACCCTTGCAAATGGTGTGAGTGCAGTAGCTGTAGATCAGCCAACAGGGCGAATTTGCGTAACTAATCAAAACACTGGCACGGTAACCATTCTCGATCCCGAAACGTGGAAAACTTTTGCGAAAATAAAAGTAGGCAAGGAGCCGAACGCTATTTCCATAGATGCAAACGGAGTGCTTTACGTGACTAACTTTGCGTCCAATAGCGTAAGTATGATTGAGATCAACACCAAAAAGTTAATGGGAACCATCAAGGTGGGACTAGGCCCACTAGCTTTGGCTATTCGAAGCAAGACAAGCGAATTGTATGTTGCGAACTTCCTCGGTAACTCAGTCTCCGTCATAAGCACCAAGACTAGGCAGGTAACTCGAACGCTCAGTGGTGCTCGTAGTCCACGTGACATTCAAGTGAATGGACTCACAGGCGTCGCTTACGTGGCCAATATGGGCTCTAGAGTTGTCTGGATAGTCGGCGGCTAAAGGCAAGAACAACCGTCTGCTGCCTAGAGCTTGCCAGACGTAGTGTCCGGTTAACTGCGGTCACACAAGAGCTATGTTGATTCTGCAAAAGAAAAAAGAACCCCACCGTGGAGGGTGAGGTTCTAGTAGGCCCCGTCGGGATCGAACCGACGACCCACGGATTAAAAGTCCGTTGCTCTAACCAACTGAGCTAGAGGCCCGTATCTGCACTGCAGACTTTCTATTCTAACTTTTTTGAGAGGTTAATTCTCTGCGAAGGCAATAGTTGCCTCCACTGCCCGTTTCCAGCGCGCATAAGGCTCAGGGCTGGTGCTCTGAGGGACGAAGGAAGTCTCAACTGGGTTAAGACTGCTTAGAGTATCTAGGTCTTTCCAGTAACCAATGCCAAGGCCAGCAAGATATGCAGCTCCCAGCGCGGTGGAGTCCAAGTTGGAGGGACGTTCTATCGGAACTTGAAGCTCATCTGCTTGGATTTGAATTAGTAGGTTATTAGCAGATGCTCCACCGTCGACTCTTAGTGAATTGAGACTCACACCAGTTGTTGCCATGGCATCGAAGACATCCTTTACTTGAAAGGCAAGGGCTTCGAGTGTTGCTCTAGCTAAGTGACCTCTCTGAGTTCCTCTGGTTAGACCAAAAACTGAACCCCTCGCATCTGGAATCCAATATGGAGCACCAAGACCGGTAAGTGCTGGGACAAAAACTATCCCTCCGTTGTCTGTAACTGTTTTAGCGAGAGCTTCTATTTCCTCAGCAGAGTTAATAATCTTTAGTTCATCTCTGAGCCATTGGACTGCAGCTCCTGCGACAAATACAGATCCTTCATTGGCGAAGGTCCTAATTCCATTTAGTTGCCAAGCAACAGTTGTGATTAGCCCATTGTCTTGAAGTATTGCTTTATCTCCAGTGTTCTGCAGAATAAATGCACCTGTGCCATAGGTGCATTTAGCACCACCAACATCAAACTGAGTTTGACCGAATAGGGCGGCCTGTTGGTCGCCGGCAATACCAGTGATTGGAGCTGCAATTCCCAGAAAAGCAGCTGGGTCAGCGGTCGCTAGCAGGCCACTTGAATCAACAATGGTTGGAAGTGCGTGTTCGGGGATGTCGAAGAGCTCTAGTAACTCTTGATCCCAATCTCCCGTGTGAATGTTGTATAGCTGAGTTCGAGAAGCGTTGCTGGCATCAGTTAGGTGAGCTGCACCATTGGTAAGTCTTGAGATTAGGTAAGTATCTATCGTGCCAACTATGACCTCACCTCTGGTTACTTCTTCCCAGATGGCTGGGAGATTCTTTGCTATCCACCTGAGTTTTGAAGCGCTGAAGTAAGGATCTAGCGGCAGACCTGTTTTTTGTTGGACAGAGTTGATAGCAGAGTTGACCTTTAGTTCTTCTAGGATTTCAGTTGTTCTTCTGTCTTGCCAAACAATAGCTTTGCAAGGGGAGACCAGGGTCTTTCTATTCCAGAGTCCAACAGTTTCTCTTTGGTTAGTGATACCGATAGCTGTGAAGTTATTACCAACCTGAGCTATAACTTTTCCAGCTGCACTTAGAACTGCTTGCCAAATCTCTTCAAGGTCATGCTCAACCCAAGCTGGTTGCGGATAGTGTTGAGGGAATTCTTGATAGCCTCTTGCAGTTATTTCGCCTTCATGGTTTACAGCAATGACGGTTACTCCGGTGGTCCCTGCATCGATTGAGATAATCATAAGTTTTCCTTAGTGCGGCATAGGTTCATAGACCAGTTCACCTGGTTCTGAGTCTTTTCTTGGCCATTCAATTAGTAGCATCGCAGCTAACATCAGTGCACCACCGAATACAGTTTGCAGAGACAATACTTCTTGCCCTACTGCGATAGAGGTCAAGGCGGCAAATACAACTTCCATAGTCAATATGATTGCAACTCTTGAGGCGTCCATAATCGACTGAGCCCAGGTTTGAATGAAGAAAGCCATAGCTGTTGCAAACACCGCTGTGAAGAGAACTGCGAACCAAACTTCACCATCTACTGGCGCTTGGTAGCCATCAGGCAAGGCACCGATCCAGCAGACCAAGGCCACAGTTGTCAATTGGATGACCGTGAGGGCATAAACATCTTTACCTGGCGACCATCTGCCGAGCCCTACTATGTGAAGAGCGAAACCCAGCGCACACAGAATGGTCCAAATCTGACCAAAATCAAAAGTCGCATCTTTGATAGTTATGAGTCCTAGCCCAAGTGTTGCTAATACGGCTCCGATAGCGACTATCGATTTTGGCTTCTTGTTGAATATCATCCAGATGAGTATCGGAGTAAGTATCACGTATAAACCAGTAATAAAACTTGTAATTGCTGCAGTTGAAAGTTTTAGCCCAATAGTTTGAGTCACATAAGAGAAGCCGAGAATGACTCCAAGAATAACTCCGTAGATTATTGTCTTACCTCGAAAGGCTTTTAGCACTCGTGGCTTCACAACAATCATTAGGGCTGCTGCGATAGTGAATCGAATTGCAAGAAAATCGAATACAGGAATCTTTTCCATGGCTGGCTTCATGGCAACAAAGGATGCACCCCAGGCTATGGTGACAAAGAGTAGGGCTAGGACAGCAAGGCCGTTTTTCTTCACTGAGTCAGTCTATTTGTGACGTTTGATCGATGTGTTGTGGGTAATGTGTTTGACCATACTTGGGAATACCAGACCATGCATAGGAAATACGGTCCACCAATAAATCTGTCCCAATAAACCCTTCGGCACGAAGATCGCTCTTTGTGTCACTTTAGTTCCACCGTCTTTGGTTGGTTCTGCTTGGAACTCTAGCCAAGCAAGCCCAGGCATCTTCATTTCTGCTCTAAGCCTCAGCAGATGCGGTCTCTCAATTGCTTCAACTCTCCAGAAATCAAGTGATTCTCCTTCGAGTAGAAAGTAAGGATCTCTTCTTCCTCGACGAAGACCAACACCACCAACTAGGCGATCTTGCAAGCCTCTAAGTTCCCAAGCCCAGGTAGCAGTTGAATAACCGTTATCACCGCCGATTGATTCAATGCGCTGCCAAACCTTTTCGATTGGGTCGGTACCAATCTCTACTCTTATGTCGGTGTAAAGGGAACCACCAGCCCACTTAGGGTCGGTTGGCAGCGGTTCGCTAGGTGTGCCTGGCAAGGATGCATTAGACCAACGAGTTTCAACATTAGCTTCTTTGATACGAGTTAGCGCTAATGCAACTGCTCGCCTGAAAGTAGTTAGACCGCCTTCAGGGTCTGGAATGTATTTCTTGATGGAGTCGTCTTGAGCAACAACCTCATTTTTGAGGGAATCGATGAGTCTTCTGGCCAGGGTTATTGGAACTGGTGTCACTAAGCCAACCCAGCCACTAGAAAGTCTTGGGGTTAGAACCGGTAGCGGCATGATAATTCTCTTTCGCAAGCCAGCTGTTTCTGCATACTGCAACATCAAATCTCTGTATGTGAGAACCTCTGGTCCACCTATATCAAAGTGGTCGTTTACTTTTTCTTTGACACCAGCTGCGCCAACGAGGTAACGCAAAACATCTCTAACTGCGATTGGTTGAATACGAACGGTGACCCACTTGGGTGTCACCATGACTGGTAAACGTTCGGTAAGGTAGCGAAGCATCTCAAAGGAGGCTGAACCAGAACCAATCACCACTCCTGCACGAAGCTCAATTGTTGGGACTCCCGAGCTTCTTAGTATCTCACCAGTTTCAGCCCTGGCAGAAAGGTGCGCGCTAAGTTTGGCTTCTGACTCTGCCATGCCACCTAAGTAAATAATTCTCTTGACGTTGTTCTCTTTGGCGCATTCACCAAAAGTATTAGCCCAGTCACGCTCCAGCTGTTCAAAGTCGTCTCTGACCATGAGTGCGTGCAACAAGTAATAGGCAACATCAACACCTTGCAAAGCTCTGCTTACAGCTTCTCGATCATTAGCATCGCCCTCTATGATTTGAACTCTGTGGAACCATGGATAGCTAGTAAGACGTTCAGCATGACGGGCAAAAACTCGAACACGATAGCCGTGTTCCAACAATTCACGCACTAACCTGCCGCCGATATATCCCGTTGCTCCAGTAACTAAGCAAAGAGCAGGCTGACCTTCATCATTTAGCGCAAGTGGTAATCCACCGGTAACTTCATCTCTCATTGGGCAACCTGTGACTTAAGGCCTTCAACTGTATTTCTATACAGGGGCTTCTTTTCACCAGCTTCAATGGCGATGTTCAGTTTGTTTTCAACAGGAGAAACCGGACAGGTGGCGAAATCGGTATAAGAGCAAGGAAAATTGCCGGAGAAGTTAAAATCAAGAATGTATGAACCATCTGCTTGATGGAATGCACTTACTGATCTACCAGTTCCATAAGTCACGGTGCCCGAAGTTGTGTCTTTGAAATACACAGTTAGATCTTCGCTGTTTGCTTTATCAAAAGCGGTAAGGCGATGTTCTGCTCCACCCAGTTCGAAAACCAAAGCACCTGGAGAGATGTATGCATGAGTCATACCTTCAATAACAGAGCCGACTACCACCTCCTTCGGAGCATCGTTTAGTTCAAGTCGAGCCGCAACGGAGTAGTACGGGTTGTAATCGAATGTGATTACACCATCGAAAGATTTCAGCAACTGACTATTTGGATCTCTAGGTCTGACGATAAGTTGACCATTACGACTAGCAAGTTCCACTTTGATGTCATCGTAATCAAAACTAATTTCACCTCTTGGTTCAACAGTCCAAGAGTGGTTGCCCGTTGCGCTGTTGGTCACAAACACTGTGTGCCCCTCAGACCACCAAGATCCTGAGATGCCTTGAATGCTTTGCGGGTCATGGTTGAGCCAAACCAGGTTAGTGATAGCTAGGAATCCGGTTGGGTTCGCGAAGGTCTTGTTTCTGGCTTCGAGCCAGTTAAGCCAGGCGGCGGGAGAATTAGTCATCTAAAAAGACTAATCCCCGATGACTGGTCCTTCGAACTCGATGCCAACTATTTTGGCTTTCTTTTTGTCTGGACTGTTGGCCAAGTGGATGACGCAAAGGTCCCCAGGTTTGAGGTTGAGCGCCTCTTCAAGCTCCTTCCTTTGGGCCTTATCTCCATAAACACCTATGGCTTCAATGATGGTTGGTAAGGCTGGACGGTGGCTACAGACAACCACCTTCTTCTCTGTCTCGATGAGATTGTGAATTAGCTTATGGGTGCGCTGGGGTCCATTCTTAGCCCCTAATTCACTTAGCTGAGAGCGTTCCACCAGTTTGACCTTCATTTTGGTAATAAAGGGTCGGACAGTGTCCAAACACCGTTTCCAACTGCTTGTTACCACTAGTTTTGGTCCGTAGGCGTTCAGGATATTGGTAAGCGCAACAGCTTGAGCAATTCCCTGTTTCAATAGTGGCCTAGTTGCCTCACCCTTTTTCCAGTCCGCTCTCTGAGTAGCTTTAGCGTGACGCAAAAGAACGAAAGGCCTGGTCTCTAGGATCCCTTTGTCATGCAAAGAAATAAGTACTTTTAGAGGATCATTGTCGTGTTTATAGGACATCCTTTTTTTGGCATCGGATACCGATAGCCATTCAAATTTGCTCACTTCATCGTCTGGTTTGAATTTTTGTTTTCTGAGCGCTTCGTCGCTAACTTGAGCAGCCCAATAGTGAACAATCTTTTTGGAACCGTTTTCTAATTTGTATTGGCTGACGTGTAATTTAACGCCGAGGGATACCTTTAAACCAGTTTCCTCTCTCAGTTCGCGAACAGCTGCTTCGCTTATTGCCTCGCCTTTATCGAGTTTTCCTTTGGGCCAGCTCCAGTCATCGTAGCGACTTCTGTGAATCATTAGAACTCGAAGCTCACCTTTTTCCTTGCGCCATAAAATTGCGCCGGCAGCGACAACAGGCATTACTGAGAACCTGGCCGTCTATTCAGAATGTTCTGCATTATTCTGTCTTGGACATCAACATAGCCAACACTCGAGGAATTACCACCATTCTTCAGCCATGAACCATCTGAACCAAGATGCCATGACGCAGAAGTATCAGCCATCGCTAAATTGAAATGATTTTCAATTTCAGTCAGCTGATCTTGGGCTCGGAGACGAACTAATGTTTCGACTCTTCGATCTAAGTTTCTATGCATCATGTCAGCGGAACCAATGTAAACAATCGGATCGCCAGAATTAATAAATCTAAAAACTCTCGAATGTTCTAGGTAGCGACCAAGGACAGATCTAACCTTTATGTTCTCACTAAGTCCTAGAACTCCTGGTTTCAAAGCACACATGCCTCTAACTAAAATCTCAATTGGAACGCCTGCTATGGAAGCACGGTAGAGAGAGTCAATTATCTGTTCATCAACCAGGGAATTCAGTTTGATTTGAATTCCTGCAGGACTACCTGCTATTGAGTTTTTAGCCTCTTGTTCGATTAGGTGCGTAAGCCCTTCACGAACACCAACCGGGGAGACTAACAACTCTTGGAAGGAAAGGTCTTCAGCGTAAGCAGATAAGCGGTTGAACAATTTAGCGACATCTTCGCCAACAGCATCGCGACTTGTTAGGAGACCATAGTCTTCATAGAATCTCGCAGTCTTAGGGTTGTAGTTTCCAGTTCCGATGTGACAGTAACGCTTGAGTTTGCCATCTTCTTGACGAATAACCAGAGCCAACTTGCAGTGGGTCTTTAGTCCGACAATTCCATAAACAACGTGAACACCAGCTTGTTCGAGCTTTCTGGCCCAGCCAATGTTGTTCTGTTCATCAAATCTCGCCTTGATCTCGACCAGAGCAAGGACCTGTTTACCAGCGCGGGCAGCGTTGATGAGGGCATCAACGATTGGAGAATCACCACTTGTCCTATAAAGAGTTTGCTTGATTGCAAACACCTTAGGATCGTTAGCTGCTTGTTCAATAAAGGCCTGAACACTAGTTGAAAATGACTCGTACGGGTGATGCAGCAGAACATCTCTTTGCCTCAGTGCGCTGAAAATGCTCACTCCTTCATCAGCCGCTGCCTTTAGGTAACGGTTGGTTACCCGCTGATGCGGTATGAAATGTAGGTCGGCGCGTTTCATGAAGGCGATGTCACTCAGGCCAGTAAGGTCAAGCGGTCCCTCAAGTGAGTAGACATCCTCTGCTTCAATGTCGAGTTCTTCCATAAGCAGTGCAAGCACCTCTTGGTCGATTGTGCTGGAAACTTCAAGACGAACTGCCGGGCCAAATCTTCTTCTAAGCAATTCAGCTTCCAGTGCTTGCAGAAGATTCTCGGCTTCATCTTCATCAACATCAAGATCTTCATTACGTGTGACTCTGAAGTTGTGATGTTGAATCACATCCATTCCTTCAAAGAGCGAACCTAAGTGCTGACCAATGATATCTTCTAGTGGGACGAATCGAACCCCAGAGCTAGCCCCCGGAACTCTCACAAAACGAGGGAGAGTTGGTGGAACTTTTACTCTGGCAAATAGCCGACTGTCATTTTCAGGGTGTCTAACCATGACAGCGATATTCAATGACAGGCCAGAGATGTAAGGGAATGGGTGAGCAGGGTCAACAGCGAGCGGAGTGAGTACCGGGAAAATCTGCTTCCGGTAATAATCACTTAGAGCTTCCTTCTCTGAATCTTCTAGATTGTCCCAAGAAGTGATGTTTATTCTGGCAGCTTCTAGTTGAGGTTCGATAATTTCAATGAAAAGTTTGCTGTGTCTTCTTTGGAGAGAATGTGCTTCCTGACTGATCTGCGTTAAGACTTCTTGAGGCTCAGACCCAGCGATAGAAGTCACGGCAAGCCCAGTGGCAATTCTGCGCTTCAGGCCGGCCACACGAACCATGAAGAATTCATCGAGATTCGAGGCGAAGATACTTAGAAAGTTAACTCTTTCTAGTAATGGCAACGACTCGTCTTCGGCAAGTTCAAGAACTCTTTCATTGAATGCTAGCCAAGAAAGTTCACGGTCAATAAAACGGTCGTGGGGAAGATCATGACCGTTTGGTGGCAGAGTGATTGCCATGGTCTCTTCCGACATGATACTTATCCTTGCAGTTTTAGTTTGACGGTTGGTGAATTTTTAGTAACCACCTGCAATCGAGGTAGCATCCTCGATTGAGTTGTTGAAGCGGTATCCAACGTTTCTAACAGTTCCAATGAGCCCTTCCAGGTCTCCCAGTTTTGCTCTGAGCCGACGGATGTGAACGTCAACTGTTCTGGTTCCACCAAAGTAGTCGTAACCCCAGACTTCACTTAGCAGTTGGTCTCTGGTGAAGACTCTGCCGGGATGCTGGGCTAGGAACTTGATTAGTTCAAATTCCTTATAGGTAAGGTCCATCGGTTCACCATGAACCTTCGCTGAATAAGAAGCTTCATCAATAACAACACCGGAGGCGTGGATCTTGCCCTGCGTTTCAAGGGCAACGGATTTAGTAATCGCTAATCTAATCCGGGCATCTATTTCGGCAGGTCCAGCTGAATCCAATAAGAAATCATCAGCACCCCACTCAATTGAAAGTGCCGCCAAACCACCTTCGCTGATAACAAGGAATAGCGGTGAAGAAAGGCCAGTGGTTTTCAGCAAGGTCGCTAGCGACTTGGCTGCAACAAGATCTTTACGGGCATCCAGCAAGATTAGGTCGGCAGCAGGAGCGTTCATAAGAGCTGCTGGCTCCGCTGGTATCTGACGAACCTTGTGGCTGAGCAGAGCTAGCGCAGGGAGCATGCTGTGGTCTGAGGATTCAGACAAGACGAGCAAATGTGCCAATTTGCCTCCTGATTAGTGGTTAAATCTTACCTCTGGATAACACCCCATAGGGCATGATGGGTTTTATGAGGAAAGAATGGCTCCCTATAGCCTCCGTTTGGCTCCTTGTTGCCATCGGCGCAATCTTGGTAATCCTAAACATGGATCGGGGCGAGAGCATTAGAGGCTTCGGAGTTCTAGCTGCTGGTTCAATAGCGCTGGTTTCCCTGGTGCACTTGTTCAGCTCTCATTCGGAAGGAATCGTGAGAAGGCTTATCTTTGCTGCCGGTGGCGCTTATGCGATTTTGGCTTTAGCCGGACTGTATATATTGCTTCTCGGATAAACTTGAACACATGCCTCTAGATCTCTTCTTCCTAGGACTGCTTATTCTTGCAGGTCTTGCAATCGGTGCAATTAGCATCTTGGTGCTTTACAAACTCTTCAAGGGTCAGCGCTAGTTGTTCGTCCTTCCAGAAGGCCTACCTTTAGAACTAACTCCCTTAGCATTCCTGGTTGGAACATGGGAGGGCATTGGTGTTGTCAGCAATAAGTTTGTTGCTAAGACCGAACCCACCGAACAAAAGTTTCAACAAAAAGTAACTTTCGCAGTTGGTCAGGGTAACTATCTGACCTATCACGCCACTTCAAGATTATTAGGCGATGAAACAAATGGAACTCAAGATATTGAGCTTCCCGCGGAGCTAGGTTTCTGGAGATTAGCCAAGCCTGCTGAAGAGGCAGACTTTGGTCCATCTGTTTTACCTGGCACCGGTCCGAGAAGAATTACCTCTGCCGAAGATCTTGAGCTGATGAGAAATGAACGTGGTGGTTTTGATATTGAGGCCTCAATCATTCACCCGGGTGGAGCGTATGAGTTTTATGCCGGCCAAGTGCTTAAAGGTCGAATAGAGATGAGAACGGTTGCCGGATCTCACATGCCGATGCATTTAGTGGATGCGGGTAAGGGCTGGGCTTACGCAGAACGTATGTATGGAACATTAACTCAAGAAGGTGTTGTGAAATTACTTTGGGTAATGGAAGCTGCGACATCAATTCGCGAACCTCTGGTTCCGCTTGTCTCAGTTGAACTTGATCGTATTGCCTAGATTATGACGCAAAGTTTTTCTAACCCACTAGTTGAACAAAGAGATTTTCTCGCAGGAACTTCTGCTATCGAACTCGATGACAAAGCTGTCATCACTGTTTCTGGAGAAGACCGATTGAGCTGGCTTAACGACATCCTTTCTCAAAAGTTAGACCAGCTAACTAGGGGTGATTCGACGGAAGCGCTATGGCTTGATGCTCAGGGAAGAATCGTGAGGGATTTTCACATTATTGATGATGGTGAAAATACCTGGCTTATCACTTTCAAGAATGAATTACAGGAACTACTAACCCAACTACAACGAATGGTATTTAGATCCAAAGTTGTTATTGCCGATAGAAGTCGGGACTTTGTCGTCATTGCAAGCTGGGGCAAAGCGATAAAGGAAACCTTTATATCGTGTGAACTGCCACTTCAGTGGATTGATCCATGGCCAAAAACTAGCGAAGGCGGTTGGCGTTACGGGTCAGACCCAACCGAACCTTGGGAGTATCGGGAAGCATTAGTGACAGTTGAAGATGTGCCAAGAGTTTGGCAGAGCTTTACCAAGGCTGGAACGATGGCCCTAGATGCCCTTCGGGTAGCAGCATTTAAGCCAATCGGGCCTAATGAGATTGATGAGAAATCCTTACCTCACGAATCGGATTGGTTAGCAACAGCAGTTCATCTCAACAAAGGCTGTTACAGAGGTCAGGAAGCCGTTGCTAAGGTGCATAACCTCGGGCATCCGCCACGTCGTTTGGTGTTTTTACATCTGGATGGTTCCGCTCATGCCTTACCAAATTCAGGTGATGAGGTTTATCTAGGGGAAGAACTAGTTGGCAAGGTAACTTCAGTCGGTCAGCACTTTGAGATGGGACCGATTGCCTTGGCTCTGGTTAAGCGAAATGTTTCGCTGGCTGCAGAACTTACTATTGTTTCTGGAACGGAGCGAATAAGTGCAACTCAAGAAGTTATAGTTCCGCAGAGTGCCGGTGCGGTAGTTGATCTGGGAGAGTTCCGTGCCAGGAAAAAGTAGATCGTTGCACTGGAGTCTTCGAGAATCAACCAGAAGAGTGTTGGAATCGATCGCTCCAGCTATTCAGATAACTATTGGGGCATTACTTGCCTACTCTCTAGCTCACTATGGTTTGCACCATATGACACCTCTTCTAGCGATGACAGTTTGCATAACCTCATTGGGATTTTCGAGAGATGCTCGACCAAAAAGAATATTGCAGACAAGTGTGGGCATGGTCGTTGGTATTGCCATCAGCGATGTTGCTTTAGTTTTTTTAGGTGCCGGTGTCTTGGAACTAGCGCTGGTTCTGCTCGTAGTTTTACTGGCTGCTCGTTTTATTTCCGGTAGTTCAGCTTTTGCACTAACTGCTAGCATCCAAGCCATGATTGTTCAGTTGCTACCAGCACCACCCGGTGGAGTGTTTGTTAGAACCCTTGATGGTCTCATCGGTGGAGTAATGGCTTTAATTGTGACTGCGCTAATTCCTCGTGACCCAAGAGGATTAGCTAGAACAGACGCCAACAAGTTGTTTGATTTCTTTATAGAATCACTTGAATCTCTGCGTCTTGCTCTAAGAGATGTGAACACCTCTCTAGCGGATGATGCTTTACGCAAGGCTAGGAGATCGCAACCGCTAATTGATAACTGGCGAATGTCTTTAGATAGTGCTGTTGCCATTAGCCGAATCAGCCCATTTTTGAATAAATATCGAGACGAACTCAAAGGTCAAGTAAGGCTCATGCGTGGCATGGATCTTGCTACTCGTAACCTTCGAGTAATTGTCAGAAGAGTGGACTTCTTACTTAAAGATGGCAAGGCAAGGCCCTACCTTTCTGAGCTATGCGATCAGCTTGCCGAGGCAGTATTACTCATGCGTGAAGGGCTGAGCGATAAGGAAGCACTTGACTCTGCCCAGCAGCAGTTATTGGAAATCATTAGACAGCTAGACCCTAAACGCTTTGGTATTGCTGACCAGATTAGAGAAGCAAGTGTGCTCTTACTCCTTAGACCACTGCTTGTTGATTTGCTATGTTCCAGTGGTATGACTGAAGATGACGCTAGGGCTGAGCTACCTGAGGTTTAACAGCTTCCCAGCTAATTGTTAGTTCACCAAGCTTCCAACGTTTAGCCTCATTGTTTATCGGCCAACCTTGCTTCTTGAGATCCTCACAAGTTGCTACCCAGCGTTGGGCAGGAGAGAAGATGGCAAGTCCGGCATGGTTAGCCCAAGCGGCATCTAGATCTCTCAGTAGTTGGTAGATAGGCTCACCTGGCACATTGTGATGAATCAGTGCTTTAGGTAACCGTTCTGCCACCTTAGATGGTTTAGCTAAACCCCTAAGCCTCAGTGAAATAGTGAATAACTTAGGCCCAGCAACATCAAGGGTCACCCAGCTGGCTATGCGGCCTATCTCATCGCAGGTACCTTCAACTATTAACCCCTCAGGGATAAGTCTTGATTGCATTAGAGCCCAAGCGGCCCTTACTTCTGTTTCGTCATACTGACGAAGCACATTCATAGCTCTAATCACTGTGACAGTATCTTGAGTTATCTCTTTTGGTAGGGGAACTTCAAATCCACCTATTCCAAATAACAAGTTTTGAGTTTCATATGGTTTCGCTCGTTCAACTCGTTCACGATCTATTTCAATGCCAACAACTTTGGTGTTGATGTTTTCTTTACGAAGTCGCTCCAACATTTCAATAGCTGTTGTTGGTGTTGCTCCATAACCCAGGTCAATAACTATTGGGCTAGTTGTTCTTCTGATAATTGGAAGGCTAGCGATAAAACGGTCAACACGTCTGAGACGATTTGGGTTGGTAGTTCCTCGGGTTATGCTCCCAACCGGTTTTCTTTGAGCCATAAGTTCAAGGCTAACTAGATAAACTTGAGTCATGGCTGAATACACACTTATTTTGTTACGTCACGGCAACTCGGTTTGGAACCAAGAGAATCTATTCACGGGTTGGGTTGATGTTGATTTGAGCGACCTAGGTCGCAAGGAAGCTAATCGCGCAGGAGAGCTCTTGTTAGCTTCAGGTCTAAAGCCAGATTTGCTTTACACCTCAAGACTTAAGCGAGCCATCAACACAGCAAACATCGCCCTTGCTTCAGCCGATAGATCATGGATTGATGTCAAACGTGACTGGCGATTAAATGAACGCCACTATGGCGCTTTGCAGGGTAAGGACAAGGCAACAACCTTGGCTGAATATGGGCCAGAACAGTTCCAGATCTGGAGAAGATCTTTTGATGTTCCGCCACCACCGATTGATGACAACGATAAGTACTCCCAAGCCCATGATGAGAGATATGCAGACCTAGGTCTAAACATTCCTAAGACTGAGTGCTTGAAGGATGTCCTCATTCGAATGATGCCACTGTGGGAAAACGAGATTAGTAAAGATTTGCTTGCAGGGAAGACTGTATTAGTTACCGCGCACGGGAACTCACTTCGCGCGTTGGTCAAGCACCTTGATGGAATTAGCGATGCGGATATCGCTGAACTTAATATCCCTACCGGTATTCCATTGGTTTATAAATTGGATGAAAACTTCAAGCCTCTAGTTCCTGGCGGAGAATATCTAGATCCTGAAGCAGCAGCAGCTGGAGCAGCTGCAGTTGCGAATCAAGGTAAATAGTTTCTAAGACTCTATTTCAGACCACTCACCAGTGGTGAGGTAGGCAACCTTAGATGAAATGTCTACTACGTGATCTGCAAATCTTTCGTGGTAGCGGCTAGCAAGAGTAACATCCACGGTATACATGGCGTTCTCTTTCCACTTTTCGCTAAGCACAAGATCAAACACTGAGCGGTGAAGTTCATCGACTCTTTCATCTTCAGCTTGAATGCTTCGAGCCAAGTCAATGTCTGTGTTACGAAGCAACTGAGTTAGTTTTCTTCCCAAGGTGCTGTCTAAAGCACCCATCTCGCTAAAGGTTTTGCGCAGGGTTTCTGGAACGGCAGATTCTGGGTAGCGGAAACGAGCAATAGTTGCAATGTGTCCGGCTAGAGCACCCATACGTTCAAGTGACGCGCTAATTCTCAAGGCGGAAACGAGAACTCGAAGGTCCCTAGCAACAGGGGACTGTCTTGATAGTACTCGGATAGCCATTTCATCGATAGCTAGAGCTCTCTCTTCGTTTATCTCAGCGAGAGCGATAGCCTCGTCTGCTTTTTTAACGTCAGCGTTTAGGAAGGCCATCGAAGCCTTCTCCATGATGTCAGTAACTGACTCGGATAGGTCAACGAGTCTATCCTGGACCTCTGCTAGGTCCTGTTGAAATACTTCACGCATTTGGGCAACTCTCTGTCTATGAACTGAACGGTCTCAGCCAGTGGTGAACGACTGGGTAATAGCGGGTAAACACTGGCTGACAGGTGCAGTTTACGAGGTATCTAGACCACTCAATTCCACCTAGTGTTAATACTATTAACAGATGTGCTGTTTTCATAGTCAAATCAGCAATTAGGTGGAGAGGAGGCGCTTGTGGTCAAGTCCGAAAAAATCAAGCAAGTGGCCTCCGATGCGGTTGCTTTTCTTGAGGTATTAGACACGGCTGGCGTAGTGCTTGATGCGGATAACCAGGTAATTGACCAGAGCTCTCTGGCCATCGACATGGGCCTGGTTGAATATGGAAAGCTCACTAGCGCTGATCTAGTTGAACTAGCCGATAGCGCGAGAACTAAACGCCAAAGCGTCAAAGCTGAATTGAGCTTTTCAAAGAATCTTCGTTCAGCAAAACTAATTCTTTCCGCCCGAGCCACGATGCTCTCTGAAGTGTTAGTAATTGTTCTGGTTGAGGACATTACCGAAGCCAAAAGGCTAGAAGAGACCCGCAAAGATTTCGTTGAAAACATCTCACATGAGCTAAAGACTCCCATTAGCGCAATCTCCCTTTTGGCTGAAGCGCTGCAGGTGGCCGTCGATGATCCAGAGCAGCTAACCAAGTTTGCTAAGAACCTTCAACGCGAATCTAAGCGACTCGGTTCGTTAGTCTCAAAGATTATTGAACTTTCAAGAATCCAAGCTGGAGATCTCAAAGGTGACATCGAAGTTTGTGATTTATCACAACTAGTTATTGAAGCAGTTGATCTAAACCAGTTCCTAGCGGACTCAAGAGGCGTGAAGATTAGCTTCGATGCATCTAATGAAATTAATGTTTTAGGCGATGCGAGTTTGCTGACCATGGCTATCAAAAACCTGATAGAAAATGCTGTTCTTTATAGCGAAGCAAATTCACAGGTGGGCATTGGACTAATCACCGATGGTGAATTTGCTGAGATCCAGGTTATCGATAACGGTATTGGTATCTCAGTTGACCAGCAGGATCGAATCTTTGAACGTTTCTATCGCGTTGATCCATCACGATCCCGAGACACCGGTGGAACCGGATTAGGTTTGAGCATCGTCAAGCACGCCGCTAACAACCATGGTGGAGAAGTAACTGTGTTCTCTAGGGTTGGTTTAGGTTCAACATTCACTCTTCGCTTACCCATTCATAATGAACAACCCGACGAAAGGCCAGAGTAATGACCAAAATTCTTGTTGTTGAAGATGAGCCAAACATGAGAGAAGCACTAACCTTTTTACTTCGCTCTGAAGGCTATGAGGTAGTTGAAGCTGAAGATGGTGAGCAAGCAGTTTCTCTGTTTACTAAAGAGGGAGCAGATCTAATCCTTCTAGATCTGATGCTTCCTAAGCTCTCCGGTAAAGATGTCTGCAAGGCAATCAGAACCACCTCTGATGTTCCAGTAATCATGCTCACCGCCAAGGACACTGAAATCGATAAGGTCATTGGTTTCGAGATTGGTGCCGATGACTATGTGACCAAGCCATACAGCAAGAACGAATTACTCGCCAGAATGAAGGCAGTGCTTAGGCGTAACGGTGGCCCAAGAGAAGCTGAGAATGGCATCTTGGAGGCAGGTCCAGTTCGGATGGATATCGATCGTCACATCGTTTACTTCAACGGCGACAAAGTGGCTATGCCGCTAAAGGAGTTTGAATTACTTGAGATGTTCCTAGAAAACAGAAACCGTGTATTGACCAGAGGGCAAATCATTGACCGCGTTTGGGGAGCTAACTACTACGGTGACACCAAGACTCTAGATGTCCACGTCAAGAGACTTAGATCGAAAATTGAATCAGACCCGGCAAGACCTGTGCATCTGTTGACTGTTCGGGGCCTTGGTTATAAATACGAGGTTTAGTTAGAACTAAGACCTGCAACTAGATCTGTGTATTGTGGCAAAGTAGCGTCCATGATTGGAACGTTTATGCTTGCTTCATCCGATTCGGTATAAACCAAAACGTTTACCATGTCTCCCGGGTTACCCGCTAAATCAAGCTGAAGTGGCTTTGATTCCTGGTAGCCAAAGTTGAGCAATTGATATGCTCCGACGTTGAATTCACGATATTCGCTTTGACCTGTTTTGTTCTTGTATTTGATTGCAAAGGTAATCTCCGTGCTGCCTGAATTGGCAAAAGCACCAAAGAAACCTGTGTGTCCATTGTTATCAGTGAAATAAATCAGGTTCCTGACCTTGAGACGACCGACATCTGCTTGTGAACCATCGCTTGGCGCGTAGTAATCAAGAGAAGCGACATGGCTAGTGAAATTGCAGGCTGTTGTTGAAAACACTGCAGTTAGAGCTATGGCTGATCCTAGAATCGCGCGACGAATAAGCAATTTTCCTCCTGATTGAACCCCTCTATTCTATCGGCTCTAAAAATAGGGACCTGTGGTAAACTTAGGGTTTGCGAAGGGAAAGCTATCCATGGAATTCAAAAAGGGACTGACTGTCGTCTACCCGCACCACGGAGCCGCCGAGATTCTAGAGGTTGCCAAAAAGGAATTCCGCGGTGAGAAGAAGCTTTACCTAAAGCTGAAGGTTGAGCAAGGAAACTTGATTATCTGGGTTCCAGCAGAGACTGCGGAATCTGAAGTTGGCGTTAGAGATGTTATCGACTCTAAGGGTGTCCGCAAGGTCGAGGCCAAGCTCAAAGAAGAATTCATTGAAGAGCCGACCAACTGGTCAAGACGTTTCAAGGCCAATCAGGAGAAGCTCGCCTCAGGCGATGTGATGAAGGTTGCCGAGATTGTTCGTGACCTTTGGAGGCGGCAGCAGGACCGAGGTCTATCAGCTGGTGAAAAGCGTATGTTGGCTAAGGCGATGCAGATCTTGGTTTCCGAACTAGCGCTAGCGCTCAAAGTTGATGATGCTGGAGCTGAAACACACATTCTCAAGGTTTTGGCTAAAGGCGCTAAGTAACCTTTAGTAAATCTTTGCCCAACTAGGAGGCACATGATGAGCAGAATCGCTGTCATTCTTGTTGCCGCTGGCGACGGTGCTCGTTTAGGCGCAGGCATCCCTAAAGCTCTCGTCAAGGTAGCTGATAAAACTTTGCTAGAACATGCCCTAGAAAACATCCTTCAAGTAAAGGGTTTAGTTCAGGTCGTAGTTGCATCTCACGAAAACCGAGTTTCAGAATTTGAAACTATCGCCAACGAATTTGTTCGAGGCAAGGTAGATCTAAAATTTACTCCAGGCGGATTATCAAGGCAGGGTTCGATAGCTAACGCTTTGAAAGAAGTGGCTGACGCCGAAGTTGTGCTGGTGCATGATGCAGCCAGATGTTTTGCACCGGCTTCGTTATTTGAACGAGTTGCTAATGCTGTTATTGAAAATGGTTTCGGGGTTGTCCCGGTATTACCGGTGGCGGATACCATCAAGCAAGTAAAGCAAGATGTAGTTTTAGCAACTGTTGATCGAGATGAACTAAGAGTTGCTCAAACCCCTCAAGGTTTTTTGAAAGACAAACTGGTTAAAGCATATGCATCGGTTGATGCAGATTTCACGGATGATGCATCCTTGATGCAATCAACCGGAGAGGTCATTAGCGCCGTGCCGGGAGATACGATGGCTTTCAAGATCACGGTTCAGGCAGACCTTGAATACGCAGAGCTAAATTTCTCTGCTGTTGAACAAAGAACTGGTATTGGAACAGATGTTCATAAGTTCTCAATTGAAAAACCATTGTTTCTTGGAACGCTGTTATGGCCAGGTGAAGCAGGTCTTGAAGGTCATAGCGATGGCGACGCTGTATCGCATGCAATTGTTGATGCACTGCTAGCCGCAGCTGGTCTGGGGGATATTGGAACGAACTTTGGTGTTGATAAACCTGAGTACGCCGGAGCGAATGGAACTATCTTTATCACCGAGACTCTGAAACTTCTTAGGGCTGACGGATGGTCAGTGGGTAATGTTTCAGTTCAACTAATCGGTAATAAACCAAAGCTTTCTCCTAGAAGAATTGAAGTTGAGCAGGCTTTGACTGCCTTGCTAGGAGCTTCAGTTAGCCTAGGTGCAACAACTACCGATGGCCTTGGTTTCTTGGGCTCTTCCGAAGGACTTGGGGCTGTCGCAACAGCTCTAATCCAGAGGCCAAAAGGTAGGCTCTAGTCGTGGCGCTTGAACTCTTTGACTCTAAGACTCAAGAACTTAGACCCTTTACGCCCCTCACGGCAGGGCATGTTGAGATGTATGTTTGTGGACCAACTGTTCAATCAGCTCCGCACCTGGGACATCTCAGAAGCGCTTTGGTTTACGACATTTTGAGAAGGTGGCTCATCGCCACCAATCACACCGTGACCATGGTGAGAAATGTAACTGACATCGATGACAAAGTGCTAGTAAATGCGGGATCTCGCGACTGGATAGAGTTCGCGCGAGAGGTTGAACTTACATTCGATGAGGCATATCTTGCTCTGAACATATTGGAACCGACCCATAAGCCTCATGCCACCGAACACATAGCAGACATGATCGAGTTGACCAGGAAATTGATTCAATTAGGTCACGCATATCAAGCAACCGATGGTTCAGCAAATGTATTCTTCGATACCACTTCATGGCCTGAATATGGTGAGCTAACCAACCAAAAGTTAGAGAACATGGAAGGCGAATCAGATGTAACTTTTGGGAGAAAATCACCGAATGACTTTGCCTTATTCAAAGCGCATAAATCTGATGAGCCAGAAACTGCAGCTTGGGAAACTCCTTGGGGTAAGGCACGACCAGGCTGGCATATTGAGTGTTCGGCCATGGCTAAATATTTCTTGGGTGAATCTTTTGATATTCATGGTGGTGGATTGGATCTACGTTTCCCGCACCATGAAAATGAACTTGCGCAATCAAGGGCAGCGGGGGATCAGTTTGCTAATTTCTGGACGCACAATGCTCTAGTCACAATCAATGGCAATAAGATGTCAAAGAGTCTAGGCAACGGAGTGTCAGTTAAAGATCTAGAGCAGGCGGGCAGCTGGGGTGCTATTCGATACTGGTTATCTTCAGCTCAATATAGATCTAATCTTGATTACTCCGAAAGTTCCATTAGAGACGCGCAAGCGGCACTAGATCGAATTACCGGTTTCCTCAAGAGAACCACAAACGTTAAAGTCATTGAAATTGATTATGCGAAGTTACCTCAAGCTTTCACTGATGCGCTGAATGCTGATCTGAATGTGCCTGGTGCTTTGGCTGTTCTGCACGATGTTGTGAGAGCTGGTAATACTGCCTTTGATGCTAGCGATACGGAGAAACTTTTAGACTCGGTTGAACAAGTCAAGGCAATGATTCATGTTTTAGGTCTCACATTTGTATACCAAGAGCCAGTTATTAGTGAAGAATTGCAGAGACAAGTAGAAGAACTGCTCACTAAGCGTCAAGAAGCCAAGTTGGCTAAAGATTTTGCTCTAGCGGATCAGATTAGAGCTGAGATAGAAGACTTGGGTGTAACGCTCAAGGATATGAAAGATCAAACGATGTGGAGTTTCAATGGCTAAGAAACCAGGCCGCCCAGGGGCAGCAAAGGCTAAAAAGGGTGGCTCTAAGGGAGCTCCTAAGTTAGGCACCGGAGGCAAGGGTCGCCAGGCATTAGAGGGGCGTGGCCCAACCCCTAAGGCAGAAGATCGTAAATACCACCCAGCTGCGAAGGCTAAGGCTCTTCGTGAGCGCAAGGCATCGCAAACACCTCGAGTTGCGAAAGCAAAGCCTGGAACGACTACTGCTAAGAAGGGCGAGTTCCTTGCTCCTGGGACAAGAACCGCAGGCAACGCTGGAGGAGCGGCTAGAACGGGCCGCAGAGTTCAGAAGGCTGCTGATGCGAGTGAAGTGCTATCCGGTCGTAACTCAGTTCTGGAAGCGCTGAGGGCTAAGGTTCCTGCAACTGCCTTGTTTATTGCGGCTCGTATTGAAATGGATGATCGAGTTAAGGAAGCCATTTCTATAGCAAACGCTCGAGGCATCTCCGTCGGCGAAGTAACCAGACCTGAGATTGATCGCATGACTGGTCACGATGCTGTTCACCAAGGGATTGCTTTGCAAGTTCCACCATATAACTATCAGCATCCGAGTGAACTCCTAGACAAGATTCTTAGTCGAGGCCAGAAACCCCTGCTAGTTGCTCTGGATGGAATTACCGACCCAAGAAACCTGGGTGCAATTATTCGTTCAGTCGCCGCCTTTGGCGGTCAAGGTGTAATTGTTCCGCAGCGACGTTCAGTTGGGGTAACTGCATCGGCTTGGAAAACATCTGCTGGTGCTGCATCGAGAATTCCAGTTGCGCTGGCTGCAAACCTGAATGCAACTATTAAAGAGTTCCAGAAGCGCGGACTATTTGTAGTTGGTTTAGATGGTGGGGGCGACATGTCCTTACCAACATTTAAATTGGGAAATGAGCCTTTGCTGTTAGTCATCGGCAGCGAAGGTAAAGGTCTTTCTCGTTTGGTCCAGGAAAACTGTGATGCAATTCTCTCTATCCCAATTGCTAAAGAGACGGAATCTCTCAACGCAGGTATCGCGGCTTCAGTTGCTTTGTATGAAGTTGCCAAAGCAAGACTTAAATAACAGAAGGTAATAGATAGTCCCCTGATCTATTCAGACCAGGGGACTATTTATTTAAAGTTGATAACTACTTCTTAGGAGCAGCTTTCTTTACTGCAGGCTTTGCGGCAGCCTTAGGAGCAGCCTTTTTCACTACAGGCTTTGCGGCAGCCTTTGGGGCTGCTTTCTTTGCCGCAGGCTTCTTGGCTGCAGGCTTATCTGCAACGGCCTTAGCTGCCTTCGGAGCATCGTTATTTAGGCGAAGTCCTGAAGCGATGTCGAAGATGTGTGTGATTCCACCCTGAGGCTTTAGGTAAACCTTGTCACCTAAACGCAGACTGCTCTTTGAGCCGACACGTGCAATGACATCAACCTTCTCACCTTCGATTTCAGCAGTTCCGTAGAGGAATGCATCAGCACCAAGCTCCTCAACGATATTCACGTGAACCGCAATACCTTCGTTTTTGGTGACAATCAGATCTTCAGGGCGAAGACCAACAGTTACCTGCTTATCCTTGGTTTTGCCAAGTACAGCTGAGTCAACCTTTATGGTGGTGTTACCAAACTGAACTCCACCGGCAACAATCTTTAGCTTCATTAGGTTCATTGCAGGAGAACCAATAAAACCAGCAACGAATACGTTAGCTGGGCGCTCGTAAAGTGCACGTGGGGTGTCGACTTGCTGAAGAAGTCCATCTTTCAAAACTGCAACGCGGTCACCCATGGTCATAGCTTCAACCTGGTCGTGTGTTACGTAAACAGTGGTTACACCTAGACGACGCTGCAACGAAGCAATCTGAGTTCTAGTTGCAACACGTAGCTTTGCATCAAGGTTAGATAGTGGCTCATCCATGAGGAAAACCTCAGGCTTACGAACAATCGCACGACCCATGGCAACACGTTGACGCTGACCACCAGAGAGTGCCTTTGGCTTGCGGTCAAGGTATGGCTCAAGGTCAAGTAGCTTTGCTGCTTCAAGAACACGAGCGGCACGCTCGGTCTTGTGAATACCCGCAATCTTTAGAGCGAAGCCCATGTTCTCGGCTACGGTCATGTGTGGGTAAAGTGCATAGTTTTGGAAAACCATCGCAATGTCACGGTCCTTAGGTGGAACAGCCGTTACATCGCGGTCACCGATCAAGATACGACCCTCATTGACCTCTTCAAGGCCAGCGAGCATACGTAGGGTGGTGGTTTTACCGCAACCAGAAGGGCCAACAAGAACAAGGAATTCCCCGTCTTTTACGGTTAGCTCGATTTGGTCTACTGCTGGGCGAGTTCCGCCAGGATAAAGCCTCGTGGCCTTATCAAATGTTACTGATGCCATGTTAATACTCCTTCAGCGGGAGGAACGACCCGCACGATCCGTTGTGAATAAAGCACCTGGGGCAAATGCCTCAGGTGTCTCTATTATCGCATTTCTTCCTTGTCGTTTAGACTTAGAAACCTATGCTTTTGGCTTCAGGTCAAAATAGCCCAGATTCAGAGGTGAACAGATATGTCTCTTCAACCACGTCCGACTCGTTCGGAGCAGCGTGATCAGGCTCGAGCTAAAGCTCGTGAATTGAGAGAAAAACGCGCTAAAGGCGACAAACGTAAGCGTGCCATAACAACCACAGGAGTGGTCTTGGCAATTGTTTTGGCGGTTGCCGGTGTAAGTTTTGCAATTTTCACTTTCACCACCTCTTCTTCCCAAACAGGAGAAAACTCTAAAAAGGTTCCAGCTAACGTTTCCGACCTTGGCGGGGTTGCTATTGGGAAAAAACTCCTACCGGCTTCAGATAGCGAGATCAAAAAATCAACTCGCATTGTGATTTATCAGGACTACCAATGTCCTATTTGTAAATTGTTCGAAGACCCTAACGCAGCTCAAATCAAGACCTGGGTTCAATCGGGGCAAGCCACAGTTGAATACCATCCAATCTCATTTCTTGATGGGCATTCATTAAATAATTATTCCTCTAGAGCTGCTAACGCATCGCTATGTGTTGCAAACTCCCAGCCGCAAAAATATTTTGATGTGAACACAGCTCTTTATGCCACCCAGCCTGAAGAAAACACTGCCGGCCCAACGGACTCGGCAATTAAGGACACTTTGAAATCTGCTGGTGTTCTCATTGATGCTGAAATGAATGAATGTATCGATCAAAAGAGATACTCGAAGTTCCTTGAGAATAGAACTTCTGAAGCGTTCAGCCAACCGGCGGTAACCGGCACTGAGGTTCCAACTGGAACCCCCTATATTCTGGTCAACGGCGAGGTATATGATTGGGGAGGCGTTTACGCCGACCTAATCAACCCAGGTCGATTTGCCCAGTTCTTTGCAGCAAACAAAAACTAATAAATAACTAAAGATAAGGAAACACCATGAAGAAAAGTATTTTTGCAACCGTCTTGGCAACAGTTCTAGCGGTTACTCTTGCAGCTTGTTCAGCATCCGGAGCAAAGCAGATTGTTTTGCGTGCAGCTACTGGCGAAACTGACACCTTCACACTAGGTCAGCGTGCGAACGTGGTTGGAGAATTGGATGTAAGCGATTCAACACTTAGTGAGTTTGACGTCGTTATCGAAGAGCTAGCTCCTGGTGGCTCTTGGGTTCAGTTCCGCAAGCTTGTAGCGCACAAGGAATCAACCAGCATTGGTTTTGCCCTAATCAAGAACCTAGCCGGCGACTACCAGTACCGTGCAATCATTAGTGGCAAGGAATACGGTCCGTTTACCTCTGCGCCTCTCACAATTCATTACGAAACAAAGAGCAAGTAGAACTTCAGATAGAGCCGGGTCCTCCAAGGGCTCGGCTCTTCTGCTTTAAGGGAGTCAACCTATGGTGTTGATTTTGTCCTTTAGTTAGTCTTCTTTATAGGAAAGGGAGAAAAATGGGCAAGCTGCGTGTGTGGGTTGTCTCCGCGGTCCTATCTGCCCTCTTCGTAGGTTTCCTACCGACCCAAATTGCCTCGGCGGCAACTTATCCGCGTTGCACAATCAATGGCACCGCAGGCAATGATTTGATCACTGGAACCGCTGGCGCTGATGTCATTTGTTCTGGCACAGGCAACGACACAATCAATTCACTCGGTGGCAACGACATCATCATCAAGGGTGCCGGAACAGCTGTGATAAACGCTGGAACCGGAAATGACACCATAGATGTGTCTTTAGCAACCTCAACAACAATCGATGCTGGAGCTGGTGATGACGTCATCATCGGATCTCTAGGCGATGACGCTATTGATGCTGGTGATGGTAACGATGATGTAGTAGCGGATGAAGGTAATGACACTGTTTATGGCGGCACCGGCACTGACTCAATTGATGGAGGACTAGGGGACAACACTCTTTACGGTGGAACGGGTGACGATACCGTCTTGGGAGATGAAGGCAAAGACGCTATTTACGGTGATGCAGGAGTCGACCTCATTGATGGTGGCGATGGTGACGACAAGCTTTACGGTGGCGCTGGCGATGACACTCTAATTGGTGGCATTGACAATGATTTCCTATATGGAGGAGATGGCAACGATGTGCTAAACGGCGATTCAGGTGATGACAGACTTTACGGTCAAGCCGGAATCGATACCCTCAGTGGTCAACAAGGGGATGACCTGCTTTCCGGTGGACTTGAAATAGACAGTGTTTATGGCGGGACTGGCATAAATATATGTGACTTCACCGTCGGTGAGACGACAACAACGACTTGTAAATATGACTCGAGCGCGCCAGTCATCTCACTGATCTCGATATCTCCTGAGCTGATTGATGTGGGCTCGGCGGCTGGCTCTATAAAAGTTGTGTTGAATGTCACCGAAGATACTTCAATTGCCCTTGCACATATCGAATGTCGTAGCTCGAGTGGCTCGAACTACTTACTTTCATATGATTTCAATGCCACTTCTTTCGACCGCAAGGCTGGCGGAAATTTCTCAAATCTAGCTAAGACAGGTGACGATAAGAAGCTGGATGTGAGTTTTGAATCTAGCGTTTCAACGAGCACGGTAGCGGGAAATTACGAATGCTATGTGAGTGCAAGTGACAGCCTGGAAAACAGTTACTCGAGTGCTTCGTTGAAGAAAATAACAATCTATAAAACACCGGCTCTACAACCTTCGGCACCAACAGCACTTTCTTTTACTGCAACGAGTCGAACAACAGGCACGCTTACTTGGATTGCACCTTCCACTCTTGGAACACCAGCCTTGACTTCTTACGCAATTCAGTTTTCAACAGACGGTCTCAATTGGATTGATGCGAGCCCTTCAACAACTACAAAAACTACGTATAGTTTCACGGGTCTAAAAGCAGATACAAATTATTGGTTCCGGGTCAGGGGAGACAATGGAGCAACAACAGGCCAAGACATTGCATTTATGAATCTTGCCTGGGCTTCCGTAACTGGTAAGACGGCGGCAAATTCAGTTGCTGCTGTTCCTTCTGGGTTGGTTGTTTCTGGGGTTTCTTCTTCTGGGTTTACTTTGGGTTGGGTTGGTTCGGTTGATAATGGTGGGTCGGTGATCTCTAATTACAGTGTTGAGGTTTCTGCTGATGGTGGGGTTAGTTGGGTTTCGGTTCGTTCTGGTGTTTCGGTTTTGACTTCTGTTGTTGTTTCTGGTTTGTCTGCTGGTGTTGTTTATCAGGTTCGGGTGGCTGCTGTTAATGGGGTTGGTCGTAGTGGTTATTTGACTGGTTCTGTTACTACTTCAGCTGTGGTTGCTGCTGTTCCTTCTGGGTTGGTTGTTTCTGGGGTTTCTTCTTCTGGGTTTACTTTGGGTTGGGTTGGTTCGGTTGATAATGGTGGGTCGGTGATCTCTAATTACAGTGTTGAGGTTTCTGCTGATGGTGGGGTTAGTTGGGTTTCGGTTCGTTCTGGTGTTTCGGTTTTGACTTCTGTTGTTGTTTCTGGTTTGTCTGCTGGTGTTGTTTATCAGGTTCGGGTGGCTGCTGTTAATGGGGTTGGTCGTAGTGGTTATTTGACTGGTTCTGTTACTACTTCAGCTTTGGTAGCTCCAAGCGACCTTAAAGTGTCTTCAATCAAAGCAACAGCAGCTACTCTGACTTGGAAGGCACCTCCTCTGCTAGGAGGAACGAAGGTCTTGGATTATGTAATTGATCTTTCCTCAGGTGGAGTCAATTGGATAACTATCACAAAGAAGGCGTCCACAGCAGAGAGTTTCTCACTTGCGAATTTGAGACCCGGTACCTTGTATCAAGTCAGGCTTTTCGCTATTGAAACTAAAGGTAAGAGCGAATACCTCCTCGGATCATTCACAACGGTGACAACATTGCCAAGCGTCCCCACGAAGTTAACTGCTTCAAATCGATCCCCCTACTCATTCACATTGAATTGGATCCAGGATTCTGACGGAGGGTCTCCGATTACCGATTACGTTGTCGAGGTAAATGGAGGTGGTTTTAACTGGGCCAAGGTTCAAAAAAAGTCTTCAGCCCAAACAAGTTGCATGATTTCGAATCTATTGCCTGGCGTCAAGTACACGATGAGAGTTAAAGCTATAACTGCTCTTGGGGCTTCAAAAGTCAGCCCAACTATCACTGTTTCAACTTTCACGACAGTCCCTGCTCCACCAACTTCGCTAACCTTGAAGTCCACGAACGCGGATATCGCAGTTATTGCTTGGATCGCTCCAATCGATAATGGGGGCTCTAAGGTAATTGACTATCAAATAAGTTTCTCGACTGATTTGGGTCAGACCTGGGCTCCGTATGCCAGGGCAGTCTCTACCGCAGCATTTACAAATTTCAAGGGTTTGAAGCCAAAGACAACCTATTGGCTGACTGTTTCGGCTAAAAACATCAATGGAATTTCAGTCGTCAGTCAAGTGCTCAGTTTCACAACTGCTTGAGTTTTGGCTAATTTCTCTCAACTGCATTCGCAGGACGATGACACTAGGTAGTATTTACGAGGAATAAATGTTTTTATTCCGAGCCGACCTGGCGCAATTGGTAGCGCATCGCACTTGTAATGCGAGGGTTAGGGGTTCGAGTCCCCTGGTCGGCCCCAGTTAACTCTCAGCGGGTAGATTTCTATTTTTGTCTAAGCGCTAAGACCGTTCAATGCGGCGTAAACCAAGAAGGCTGGCCACACTGTCGCCTTGAGAAGACCTAAAACACCCATCCAGAAGTCTGTTGCAGTTGAGACGTAGTAAATCGCCGCACCGATGGCACCCAAGAAGTAAAGTGAGCCGCTGGTCTTGACGGTGATGTTCTTGTTGTTTGCCAAGTTCTTCTTGATTTTCTTCTTGATTTTCTTTCTTAACTTTGAGCTATCGAAATCATTCATGACTCAAATCTACCAATCGATTAGGAATCAGATGCTATTTTGGTGAGCGCTTCTTGAGTTGAGAGTACTTCAGCAAATTCACCTGCTAAGTTCACTGCTGTGGTTTGTGCGAGAACTTCAGCTGAAATGGTAACACCGTTTGCAGTTCTAGCGAAGGTGTGTGTGGCATTAAGCACGAACCAGGTATCTAGTCCTAGGTTGCCAGCCATTCTCGCTGTTGTCTCACAACACATGTTTGTCTGAATCCCACAAATGGCTACTGAATTTATCTCGTTGGCTTTGAGCCAACTCAGCAGGTCGGGCTCTCCCTAGAATGCAGAGTTCACACTTTTAGTTACAAGAAGATCTGGTGTTCCAGTGATTACATCCTTGAAATCATTGCCAACTTGACCAGGTCTCAACACTGATGTGGGTGAGTTCGAATTATGTTTCACAAAAACTATAGGTTGGTTAGCAGACCTGAAGGCAGAGATTAGAGTTCCAACATTTTCTTCGCAAGCAGGATTGTTTCTCTTACCCTCTAAATCGTGTTGAGAGAATCCCTTTTGAACATCTATGACAATGAGAGCTCTCTTGTGCACTGGCTACTCAGCTTCGAAAGTAATGCTTACTGAGTTGATGCAGAAACGATCTCCGGTTGGAGTCTGCGGTGCATCTTCAAAAACGTGACCTAGGTGCGACCCACATGCCCTACATAACACTTCTACTCTCTTCATGCCGTGACTGTTATCTTCTCTTAGCTCAACAGCATGGTCTTCCTTAGGTTCGTAGAAACTCGGCCAACCACAGTGAGAATCAAACTTGGTGGTTGAGGTAAAGAGCTCTGCATTACAGCCGCGGCAGTGGAAGGTGCCCTTGCGCTCTTCGTTCAATAGTTCTCCCGTGAAAGCTCGCTCTGTTCCGGCCTCCCGGAGTACATGGAATTCAAACTCAGTAAGCTCAGAGCGCCACTGTTCTTCAGTCTTTTCGACTTTACGTTCGGTCATTTAGTTCCTTCTCCAGATTTCTCACAGGTTAGGAACCTAATATAGAACAGTTATCCAATTCTTAGGAGTCATTACATGGCTAAGGCGAAAAGCCCTGACGCCCTCGATCTGCTCAAAGCAGACTTTGAGCACGTTGGTCGACACCGCGCCAGAAAGACGGCCAGGGAGCGTTGGGTGGAAGTGGCCTGGCTTGCGCTGGCCTCAGTAGTTTTGAGCTCTAGCGGCTACTTTGGATTGCAGTATGCGGTGAACGCGATGGCTACTCCAGCGCCAACTAAGAACATCGTCAACGGTGTTGATTTATCAACTCCGATCATAGTTATCGATGGCAGTGGCACCAGATCCTTCGCAGCAAGAATCGGGCAAGAGCTCCTTGATGCCAATTATGTTGTGCCTTATTCGCGGACGATAGACAATCTCATCCCAAAATCCAGCATCAGGATCAAGGAAGAAAGCTTGCGTTTGCTGGCTAAACGAATGCAAGCAGTGCTGGGAAAGCTCCCGATTGAACTAGATCCGACCAATAAATACCCGGTTGAGGTTCGATTAGGGCCTGATTTCGTCCCTTTGGGCAAGCTCTAGGTCTATAACAGTCCTGTTATAGGCCAAATATTGACTTGCACACTTTACCCCAAACAGCCCTAGACTGAACAAGGTCGAAAAAGATTCGTTTGCTACAACACTCGAAATCAAACCAAAAGGTAAAACTTTTGGTGAGGCTGCAGTGAAGGAAGTACCGGATCTGATTCAAAAGCATTAGGAGCAATAAATGGCACAAGGAACCGTAAAGTGGTTCAACTCTGAAAAGGGTTTTGGTTTCATCACACAGGACGGTGGAGCAGACGTATTCGTACACTTCTCGGCTATTCAGTCTGAGGGATACAAGGAACTTAAAGAGAACCAGCGCGTTGAGTTTGAAGTAAAGAACGGCGACAAAGGCCCACAGGCTGACAACGTCCACGTTATCTAATAACAATTTTCAACTACTAGAGCCATCCTTTCGAGGGTGGCTCTAGTCTTTTAAGCCGAACTTGCACTCTTAGCATTAGAGTGCCAAAATGGATTAGCACTCTCAATACGAGAGTGCTAACTAATCACTTTGATCGTCCAGGAGGGCGTAACCCAACATGGCAAAAATTATTAGCTTTAACGAAGAGGCACGTCGCGGTCTTGAGCGCGGCTTGAACATCCTTGCTGACACTGTGAAGGTCACCCTTGGCCCACGTGGTCGCAACGTAGTTCTAGAAAAGAAATATGGTGCTCCAACAATCACCAACGATGGTGTTTCCATTGCTAAGGAAATCGAACTAGACGACCCGTTTGAGCGCATCGGTGCCGAACTGGTTAAAGAAGTTGCGAAGAAGACTGACGATGTCGCAGGAGACGGAACCACCACTGCAACTGTTCTAGCTCAAGCACTTGTCAAAGAAGGCTTGCGTAACGTAGCTGCTGGAGCCGACCCGATCAGCCTAAAGCGCGGAATTGAAAAAGCTGTTGAAGCAGTCATCGCTGAATTGTTCAAGCAGGCAAAACCAGTTTCATCTAAAGAGCAGATTGCAGCAACTGCATCCATCTCGGCAGGAGATACCGTCATCGGTGACATTATTGCTGACGCTATCGACAAGGTGGGTAACGAAGGTGTCGTAACTGTTGAAGAAGGTAACACCTTCGGTATCAACCTAGAGCTAACTGACGGTATGCGTTTTGACAAGGGATTCATTTCGGGTCTCTTCGTAACTGACCCGGAGCGTCAGGAAGCAGTTCTTGAAGATACGTTAGTACTTATTGCTAATAGCAAAATTTCTCAGGTTTCTGAGATTGTCCCTATTGTTGAAAAAGTCATGCAGTCTGGTAAGCCGCTTTTGATTATCGCTGAAGATGTTGAGGGCCAGGCTCTTGCAACTTTGGTTCTAAACAAGATGCGCGGAATCTTTAAGGCTGTTGCTGTAAAGGCACCAGGCTTTGGCGACCGTAGAAAGGCTATGTTGCAAGACATCGCAATTCTTACCGGTGGAACTGTAATCACCGAGGAATTAGGTCTAAAGCTAGAGAACACTACTTTGGATATGCTTGGAACTGCTCGCAAGGTAGTTATTACCAAGGATGAGACCACCATTGTTGATGGCGCTGGTAACAAAGAGCAGATCGCTGGTCGCGTTGAGCAGATCCGTCGTGAAATCACCAACACCGACAGCGACTACGACCGCGAGAAGCTTCAAGAGCGTCTAGCGAAGCTTGCCGGTGGAGTTGCAGTTATCCGTGCCGGCGCTGCCACCGAGGTTGAATTGAAAGAGCGTAAGCACCGCATCGAAGATGCAGTTCGTAACGCTAAGGCAGCTGTTGAAGAGGGTATCGTTGCCGGCGGTGGCGTTGCTCTAATCCAGGCTGGCATCGCCGCCTTCAAGACCCTAAAGCTAACTGGCGATGAGGCTACTGGTGCAAACATTGTTCGTGTTGCTATCTCAGCGCCACTAAAGCAGATCGCTATCAACGCAGGCCTTGAGCCTGGCGTAGTTGCCGAGAAGGTTGCCAACTTACCTGCAGGTCACGGTCTAAACGCCGCTACCGGTGAGTATGTCGACATGTTAGCTACCGGTATCAATGATCCAGTGAAGGTGACTCGTTCTGCTCTGCAGAACGCTGCATCTATCGCAGGTCTATTCCTAACCACTGAAGCAGTTGTCGCTGATAAGCCAGAACCTCAATCAGCTCAGATGCCTCAGGGCGGCGGAATGGATTTCTAAAACTTAGCCAGAATCGCTCCGGCTAAAAGGGGTGGAACTTTCAGTAGTTCCACCCCTTTATCTTCACCTTGAGCAAATTTAACTAGCCGAGAAATAGTCTCTGGTTAGCTAACTCAATCTCGCTGTATTGCTGTGCTGCCAAGCGAAGAGCCTGGCCTAATTCGCCTAGCTGAGTATCAACTGTTGTCGCGGTTATTTTCCAGCGAGTTACTAACTCTTGAAAACTACTCGCAGCTGATCCACGCCAAACATCCTGCAATCCAACTAATTGAATATGCAGTCCATCGACTTCAGCCTGAAGCTTTGCGATGGTTGCTTGAATTGTGCTATTTGCAGCAAGGACATGCTCGCTGTCTACTTGTATTTGTGCCATTGTTTACCTCCTTAGGTAAACAAGTTCACAACAAGCCAATCCAGAACTTTCTCTGAATAATCAATCTGTGAGTAACTTTTGAGATTAGTAAATGTTGAGAACTAGTGGGGCAAAGTGATCTTGAAGGTAGCTCCACCGCCAGGAGTCTCCTCTGCCAGAATCTTGCCACCGTGACCTTCAACTATTCCCTTTACGATTGCTAACCCTAAACCAGAACCACCGGTATCACGGTTACGTGAGTTGTCACTTCTATAGAAGCGTTGAAAGACTTTAGTCCTGAGTTGCTTAGGTATTCCCTCACCATGATCAATTACCTGGATCAGGGTATGAGTATCTTGCTTACCGATGGCTAACTCGATTGGTTTATCTCCTGCAAAAGTGTTGGCGTTAGATAGCAGATTGGTAAGTACTTGTCTAATTCCCGCTTCATCAAATTTCGCCAGCACAATCTCTTCTAGTGCTTCGCCTTTTAGGTTCAGCAGTTCAATCTTCATTTTTTGGTGTCCGGTTTTCACATTTACCACAACTGATCTGGCAACTTCGGCAATGTTGCCCTCAGTGACATTAAGTTTTGCATCGCCTTCAATTCTCGCTAGGGCAAGTAAAGATTCGACTAGCGTTGACATCCGCACAGCTTCGCTTTCGATGCGTTGCATGGCATCATCAACCTGAGCTTTGGTTTTGAAGGCACCTTTACGATATAGCTCGGCATAGCCTCTGAGTGTTACCAGCGGTGTTCTGAGCTCGTGACTGGCATCGGCTACGAACTGACGCATCCGGTCCAATGTTTGATTGCGAGAGATTATGGACCCTTCGATAGATCCAAGCATCTCATTTAGCGAGTTATTCAATTGAGCAATCTCAGTTTTTCCATCGCTCAGTGGCAATCTTCTATCAAAACGCCCACTGCGGACAGCATCAGCAGTGGCGGAGACTTCTCTCAGCGGTCTCAGCGCTGATGAGATGGTTAGCCAGAGTGCTAGACCGCTAATGAACAGCAGTACGCCGCTGAAACCTAGGCCGATTGCGCGGTATTGAGTGATGATGGCTTGGTTTTGAGACATCGGGATACCCACCACAACAGATCCGGCAAGATCTACCGATGGCAGTGCAACTAAACGCCATTGGAAAGTATCTGTTGCCTGCGGGTTTGAGCCTTGAGTGATATCTGCTGTGAAGGGCATGGCTTGAGTGGCTTGAACCGAAACGATGTCAAACTGGGCCAGATTAGGGATGTCAACATTCTCACGAGCAGCTGAAACTAAGCCAAGGAACAATCTTCCTTGTGGATCTAGAAAAGCAATGTAGTAATCACTCGGTAATGCGGGAAGTGTCACTGTGTGTGAAGCCAACCTTGCTTCGACTGTCTCAGGATCTTCGAGGGCAAGAACTGAGGCAGTTTGGATTAGCAGGCTGTCGGTGTTTTGCTGCAAATAAGTCCTAAGTAGCGCAATAGTTCCAACCAAGCTGATCCCCAAAAGCAGAGCTATCAGACCAACTGAAATAGAAGTCAGTCTTGTCCTTAGCGAAATACGAGCCCAAACTCTACTCACTGGCCCAACACGTTCTGGGAGATGAACTTTAGTCATGTACTAGTCGTTCTTGAAAGTGCGGAACATGTATCCAACTCCGCGTTTCGTTTGAATTAGTTGATTCTTACTCAGTGGGTCAATCTTTTTGCGCAAGTATGAGATGTAACTCTCAACAATTCCCTGCTCTCCATTAAAGTCATATTCCCAGACATGATCTAGAATCTGATCTTTACTCATCACTCGATTGGCATTACCCATCAGAAATCTCAGTAACTTGTATTCGGTGGGGGACAGTTCAATCTCTTTTCCATTCACGAATACTTCGTGGGCATCTTGGTTGATTTTGATTTCGCCAACTTCAATGATGCTTTCTTCGACTTCCTGTTTCCTAGTTCTACGCAAAATTGCATTGATTCGGGCAATAACCTCATCGATGCTAAACGGCTTTGTCATGTAATCGTCTCCGCCGACAGTCAAACCGGCAACTTTATCCCCACGGTCATCTCTGGCGCTGAGGAATAAGACCGGAAGATCTATTTCCATCGATCGAAGTTTCTTGGTAACGCTAAAGCCACTTTGATCAGGCAACATAACATCTAGCACCATGATGTCCGGTTTCGCTTTTTCAGCAACTGCAACCGCTTCGGTTCCTGTGCCTACGGAATAGACACTGAAGCCAGCAAATTTCAAGCCAGCTTCTAGGAGGTCTCTGATGTTCTTTTCGTCGTCGACGATTAGTACTTTAGGGTTCTTCATGGTTCTAATCTGTCAGCAAGTGTTAGTTAAACACTGAAGATAGCCTGAGTGTTTCCTGAGAGTAAATTACTTATAGGTCAACTGCATCAAGGATTTCATAGGAGTACCCTTGTTCAGCTAAGAACCTTTGCCGGTTCTGGGCAAAATCTTGATCCACCGTGTCTCTAGCAATCAAGGTGTAAAAACTTGCTGTTCTCCCATCAGCTTTAGGGCGAAGTAGTCGACCGAGCCTTTGCGCCTCCTCTTGCCTTGAGCCATAAGAGCCAGATATTTGAATGGCTACCGATGCTTCTGGCAAGTCGATCGAGAAGTTGGCCACCTTGGAAACGACTAGCACTGAAATTCTGCCTTCCCTAAATTCAGCGAACAACCGTTCACGTTCACTTATAGGAGTATCGCCGGTTATCAGTTCAGCCTGCAAAGCATCGGCGACAGCATGCAACTGGTCGATGTATTGCCCAATTACTAGAGTTGGTTCACCGATGTGCTTGGCTAATAGCTTTCTTATAACAGGGATCTTTACCGGGGAGCTTGCAGCTAGACGATACTTTTCATCCTGGTTTGCAATCGCATATTCAAGATGCTCCAATTCAGGTAAATCAATTCTTACTTCGTAACAAGCAGCTGGAGCAATGTAACCTTGAGCTTCAATCTCCTTCCAAGGAGCATCAAACCGCTTTGGTCCAATCAGAGAAAAGACATCGCCTTCTTTTCCATCTTCACGCACCAGAGTTGCGGTGAGTCCTAGTCTTCTTCTTGCTTGGAGATCAGCGGTCATCTTAAAAATAGGCGCAGGAAGCAAGTGCACTTCATCGTAAACAATAAGTCCCCAGTCATGATTATTTAGCAGAGCTAAGTGGGAATATTCGTTTTTGCGTTTAGTAGTCAAGATTTGATAGGTAGCGATAGTAACTGGGGCAATCTCTTTTAGTGAGCCTGAGTATTCACCAATCTCAGCTTCAGTTAGTGTTGTTCGCTTTAGCAATTCTGCTTTCCACTGTCTAGCTGAAACAGTGTTGGTAACCAAAATCAAAGTATTGGTTTTAGCCACAGCCATGGTAGCCGCTCCTACGATTGTCTTACCAGCACCACAGGGGAGGACGACAACACCTGAGCCGCCTTCCCAGAACTTTTCAACGGCTGCTTCTTGGTAGCTTCGCATGCTCCAACCCGATTGAACTAAGGCAATCTCATGCGGTTTGCCAGGGGTATAACCAGCTAAGTCTTCTGCTGGCCAACCAAGCTTTAGAAGTTCCTGCTTGATTTGGCCTCTGGCCCAATCAGCAATTCTCCAAGTGTTGGCATCTATTCGATCAAGTAGTAAGTCATTGACTCTTCGTTGCCTTGTAGTTTCAACTAATACCGCAGGTTCGTTGGAATGTAGTTGCAAGTCCCCGTCAGAACCTTTTTGAATCACTAGCCGACCATAACGAGCCATGGTTTGCTCAATGTCTACTCTTATGGACGCAGGAACTGGGAATTTGGAATAGCGGTCTAATACGGCTAAAACAAAATCACTGTCGTGACCGGCAGCTCTGGCGTTCCAAAGTCCAAGTTTTGTGATTCGGTAAGTATGGACGTGCTCGGGTGCACGTTCTAATTCAGCAAATACCGCGAGGTCATGCCTGGCATCAGCGGCCTGCAAGTGATCAACTTCAAGCAGGGCTGTTTTATCGCTTTGAACGATTAGAGGTCCGCCAGACATCCTTCTAGCCTATGCGAACGGAAGTGATGCTGGTAAGCGGAAGTACTCTCTCGCAGTCAGCCTTGCGGTCCCTAGCCCTTAGGCGACCGTTAGCCAGCCCAGATGGTTCTAGAGTGAACTGTCTAGTTTGACCATTAATGTTCACCGCTACCTCGATACTGCCTTTGTTCTTGATAGCCATTTCTAGCTGTCTAACAATATCCCCACCCTGAGGGTCTTCCCCTAAGCGCTTGTCATGCGCTCGCCAGCGAGCAATATCTGAAAGCACCGACTTAGTCTCGGTCTGGATCGAATAACTGCCACCGGCGGCACTCCAGTTGCTAATTACCTTGCCCTTGGCATCTTTGCGAATAGCCGCATACTTACTATCTCTGAGTTGGTAGTAAACGATATCCAGTTCAAAACGCGACACTAAAGTGGTTTCGTCCTGCTTCGAGATCGAGATTGTTTTCAAGTTTGAGTCGTTGAGGATTTGAGCCAGCAAAATCTGATCATTGGAAGAAATAAGTGTTGTATTAGCACTCTCAGTCAATACCAATCGCCCAAATCTTTGGGCAGCTTCACGAATGAGGTAATCAACTGGTTGCGGAAGGGGGGCATCGGAGAGATTCATTAGCAGGTCACGGATTGAAGTTTCAGTCAGACCGGTTTCTAAACCGTAAGTAACGCTCAGTGAATTAATGCGATAGGTTGAGGCAACTCCAATTCGCTCAGTCTCTACAAATCTTCTAAGTTCAAGTTCGATTTCTGTTGGCAGCGGTCCAACAGAAATTATTGTCAAATCCGCCTGGACGATTATCTTGTTTTGCGCTTTAGGAAGTTGGCCCGAAAGCAGTTCTCCAGATCTCTTGAGATCTCCCTGCATAAGAGGAGAAAACCAACTAGACATCTCATCGCCACTAGTAAGACCAATAAGTTCGGCTAATGAAACCAGTCTGGTCATGTGTGAACTAATACCATCATTCGCCAATGGAAAAGTTTCTGCCATGGCAGTACTTAGGTTTACTGCTCCGGCAAGTTCAGAAGCTGAGTCTTCACCAAGCAATAGACGCCAAGTCTGGGCTAGGTGCAACCAGCGATCGGTGGGAGAGCTTTTTAGCCAAGTTAGGTAATGAGAACCAACGCGCCAACGCTTATCCGATAAAACAACGAGGGAAGACATTTGTGCCAAGGCATACAAAGATCTTGCATATTCGACAGTCCTACCCAAATGAGATGACAACCTTTTAAGTTCTGGTAAGCCAACAGCCCCTCTGCCAACTTCTCTGACATATCGCTGCTCTAGTTCGATTAATAACTCGGTCAGAGCTTGAACAGTTTCAAAAGCGCCCACGCCGGCTTGGGGATCAACTAGAGCAGAATCAAAACTACTACTTACAGATTTTGATTCAATCGCTTCGCCGATTATCTTTTTAGATACTAATGTTTTGAAAGTACTAATTGCTGATTCCAACGGAATATATGAAGCCTTATCGCTGGTGATTTTCTTTTCAACTAAAAATAGAGTGGCTAAAACTTCAAGACTTTCAGCATCATCTTTCGTACTCTTATTTTCTAGCAAATTACTAAAAGCGATAATCTGCTTTCGGGTAAGACCTGCAATTGCTCCAGAAACATTTTGAGGTTTTAGTAAAGCGGCGGCAAAGTCAAAGAAGTCATTGAAAGATCCAGAAGGCATTAACCTGATGCCGATCACTCTAACCAGCTCCGCGTCAGTTGATCTACTTAGTGCTTTAGCGACCTGGAGAACCTCACTCATTAGTTTTTGGAGGACTTTCTTTTTCTGAAACTTGAGACAATGAGTAGTCCAGCTAACGAGGCAAAGCCGAAAGGAAGTGCAAGCATCGGCACTAGGCCAAGCCCGTTAGGGATCCATGCCCCATTGCTAAAGGCGGCCAGCAGAATAACCAAGATGGCTAGAACTGAGATCCCAACGCTTGCGATAAACACAAAAGCTAGGGTTTTCTCCAATACTGGCACGGATGTTCCCACTTCGGGAAGGTTTTTAGCCTCGGTGGGTTTTGCTTTCTTGGTCATCCTTTTAGGATACTTGCTCGGCTGAAGTAAAATGAACCCTGCGGCAATGAAAGAGGTAGTTATGCCAACCGGACATGTAAAGTTCTTCGATAATGTAAAGGGCTTTGGCTTTGTGCAATCAGATGAAGGAACCGAAGCGTTTCTCCATGTGAGCAACTTGCCTGAAGGGGTAACCGACATCAAACCGGGCACTCGCATCGAATACAGCATTTTGGACTCCAAGCGTGGAGCTCAGGTCATGACCATGCGTATCCTCGAGGTCCCTGAGAGCCTTGAGAAGAAGCAGCGAGCCTCTACTCGCATGAAGAACGAAGACCTTGTCATCTTGGTTGAGGGGCTTATCTCAGCACTAGACAATATTCGTCCAGGCATTGAGCATGGTCGTCTTCCTGAGGGCGCTAGCGCCGAGAAGGTTGCTCGCTTACTTAGAACCCTTGCTGACCAGTTACACAACTAATGGCAAGAGTTAAGAAACTTCCTAAATTCGTCAAACTGCTCAAACCCGAGAAGGTTGTCAAGGCGAAATTTGATGTCAAAGCATTTGCTGAGGTAGCTGCCAAAGCCGCAGCTCAACCTAATGAAATTGGTCAGTATAAAAACCACATTGACGAAGGCGATGGCATCACAACATACTTCTGGCAGTCCAAAAAACTGGGCTATGGAGATTGGCGTTGGTCAGTAACTGTTTATCAACAGGATCCAGCCACCGAACCAAGTTTGTGTGAAGTCGTTATGGTGCCCGGTGAAGATTCACTGATTGCACCAAAGTGGATTCCATGGGCTGAACGTTTAGCTGACTATCAGGCATTGCAGATTGAATTAGAGAAGCAAGCCGCTTTGGATGCGGAAGAAGCCTCGGTTGAAACCGAGTCAGAGGAACTAGCGGTTGCCGACCTTGAAGAAGGCGAAGAAGCCAAGCACTAGTCCAACTACGCAGGTGTATGGATACCAGATCTTGTGTGGTGAAGTTATTTGGTTATAAAAAACCAAAATAAAAACTAGCGCTAAAGCAAAACCAATCATGCCAAAAATAACTGCAATTCGAGCTGTCCCTCTGATTGGTTCCGGGTCGGGCTTTCTTTCAGAATCTTTAGCTATCCAGCGCATGAGAAAAATCTAACTTAAGTTTGAAACTACATAGTCAATTGCTTTAGTCAACTTTTGAACATCGCTTAGTTCAGTTGCTGTGAAAGTTGCAACACGCAATTGGTTCCTACCTAGTTTGCGATAAGGCTCAGTATCAACAATTCCGTTAGCTCGAAGAATCTTGGCGACTAATGCGGCATCGACTGATTCTTCGAAGTCTATGGTGGTAACTACCTGAGACCTATGTTCTGGGTTAGTCACAAAAGGTGTTGCATAGGAGCTAGCATCGGCCCAATCATAGATGTGCTGTGATGCAGCCTTAGTTCTCTGGTCTGCCCACTTTAGACCGCCATTGGAGTTCATCCAATCAATCTGTTCAGCAAGTAAGAACAGTGTCGAAATTGCAGGAGTGTTTAGAGTCTGGTTCAGTCTCGAATTGTCGATAGCAGTCTTCAGGGACAAGAATTCTGGGATGTATCGCTCACTCGCTGCGATCTGCTCAGCTCTTTCAATAGCAGCCGGAGACATAAGAGCAAACCAGAGACCGCCATCTGAAGCAAAGTTTTTCTGTGGGGCAAAGTAATAGACATCGGTTTCATGTGCATCAAAGTTGATACCCCCGGCAGCGCTAGTTGCGTCTGTGAAAAATAGTGCATCTTTATCCGCGCCATGAACTCTCTTTACCGGGGCAACAACACCGGTCGAGGTTTCATTTTGTGGATAGGCATAACTAGAAATCCCAGCTTCTGCAATTAGTTCTGCGCGAGATCCTGGGTCCCCATGAATGACAGTTGGTTTATCTAACCAAGGAGCAGACAAAGCAGTGGCAAACTTTGCGCCGAATTCTCCATGAACTAGTGCCTGTGATTTTCCTTCAGCCAGGCTGAACGAAGCTACATCCCAGAATGCAGTGGAACCACCGTTGCCTAAAACTATTTCATAGCCGTGCGGTCTGTGAAAGAGATCTAGAAGACCTTCCTGCACACGCTTGACTAAGTTCTTTACTGGAGCTTGACGGTGTGAAGTTCCCATCAACTCTGCTCCAGCAACTGCAAAAGCTGCTATTTGGGCTGGTCTTACCTTTGAAGGCCCGCACCCGAACCGGCCATCTTCTGGGATTAGGTCTTTCGGAATAGTTATCTCTACCATTTTCAAAGTTTAGCCGAGCAAACACCGTGGAAGATTTAGGCTTAGATTGTGACCGACCTAATCGATACCACTGAGATGTATCTTCGAACCATATTGGAACTCGAAGAAGAAGGTCACATTCCCATGCGAGCTCGCATATCTGAACGACTAGATCACTCTGGGCCGACAGTTTCAGAGACTGTGGCAAGGATGGAGAAGAATGGTTTAGTGATAGTAAGTGGAGATCGACACTTAGAGTTCACCCCTGAAGGCAGAAAACTAGCCATCGAGGTCATGCGTAAGCATCGCCTTGCAGAATTACTGTTAGCTAACATCATCGGCCTTGACTGGCATCTTGTTCACGAGGAAGCCTGTCGTTGGGAGCACGTTATGAGCGAACAGGTAGAACGAAAGATTTTGGAGCTAGTCCCAAATGTTGAGAAATCTCCATTCGGTAACCCAATTCCAGGGCTAGAACATTTAGGGAGAGAAGAGTCAACTGCCCTTCATGAAAAAGTTTCTCCTCTTATTGAATTGCTAGAACAGAAAGTGATTGTTAAGCGTATTGCTGAGCCGCTTCAGGTGCATTCAGATGCTTTAGCCCACCTTCAGGCTGCTAATGTCATCCCAGGTGCTGAAGTTATTGCAACCCCGGCTGCCGATAGGGTGCTAGTTAGCTCTACGGATGGGCAACACTCGGTAAGCCTCACCGCCTTTGATGTTGCTCACATATTCGTAATTCCCGCATAAACACTGAGAATCAGGTCTACTTAGGCTCAAAAAGCCCACAGAACAGTAACCGTTCCCAGCCTTACGGGGTAAAATCATAGAACCTCGATAAGCCAACCCAAGTTGAGGTGCGAGCCCGCAAAAGATCTATTCGCACGAGGTGTATATAACAGATAAAAGTTTCGCAACAAGGTCGGATATATTTCCGATGATGTTCTAGGAGGACAAGTTTTGACAGACAAGCCTTCGGGTAGACGCCGCGCAGACGTCGAGATAAACATTCTCGAGTCTTTTGAACTGCGCAGTCGCCGCTCGATTCGAGAAAGCGAACGCAAGCGCCAGACGCGCCATGCCTTACGCGCCGAAAAAAGGGCCGCCAAGCTTGACCGAAAGCACTTTGCAGCTAACCCTCCAAGCAATCCGATAACCGCTCTTGGAATTGTTGCGGCTATCCCCAAAACTAGGTTCAGTAAGAAGGCGTCAGTTCGAACAACCCTTGTTATGTCAGTAATCGCAGGGGTTACAGCAACCGCAGCCTTACCGGCATACGCCTATGGACCTGCCATTACAGCCGTTTCGGGTTTTACGCAGAGCGGAATTACTGAAATCGGTGATGCGCAGAGCATGAGTTTGTTGCGAGAGACAGCCTTGAACTTTGAGCGTGGATCTTACGGATTGATGTCAGCCTCTGAGGTTGAGCGTATGACTAACCGAAATAACTATCTCGGCTACAAAGGTCTAACCGCTATTGATTTGGCTTCGAGCCCGAATTTTGTTGATCTAACTTCAGAGGACATCCTCAAAGTGGCAGCAAAGTATGTCGGTACTCCTTACGTTCTTGGCGGGGAGTTACCAACCGGTCTTGACTGTTCCGGCTATACCCGTTTGGTTTTCGCTGAGTTTGGAATCTTGTTGCCGCATTCGGTTATTGCACAATCCCACGACCCACATCTAAAACGGGTCAATCGGTCGGATGCACGACCAGGGGATATAGTAATCATGAATAATTTGAGTCACGAAGGTATCTATGCCGGTTCAGGAATGTTCTATCACGCTCCCCAACGAGGAGACCGGGTCAAATTAGCTCCAATATTTACCGATAACTACTACATAGTCAGAGTAATAAAGTAAAAAGCAGCACCAATTCTTAACCTTTGAATTCGGTGTGTTTATCCCATCCGATAGTCATAATCTCGTAATCTTTTGGCAGGTTACTTATTTGCCTTGAAAGGAGAGACGAATGGACGCTACACACGTGCCCTCCAAGCACGAGTTTCAGCACTTCCATATAGGTTGCTCCTGCCAAGCTCGGCAAGCCTAAACGCGTTACCAGTAATGGTGGCGCGTTTTTTGTTTGTGCTCTAAGCAACTAACACGAAAACCTGCAATCCGTGCAGGTGATTTCGAAAGGGAGAAACATGCGAACACTTGTTTTGAATGCTGGCTACGAGCCTTTAGCGGTGGTGTCTTTCAAGCGAGCTATTATTTTGGTGCTGAACAAAAAGGCAACTGTCTTGGAGGGTTCTCAAGATCGTAAAGTTCATAGCGCAACCGGAGAGTATGAATTGCCGTCGGTGATCCTGCTGAGTAGATATGTAAGGATTCCAGGCTCTAGGGCTATCCCACTGTCAAGAAGGGGAGTCTTAAGAAGAGACGGGCACCGTTGCGCTTATTGCAATAGGACAGCTAACACTGTAGATCACGTTCAGCCTAAATCCCGAGGTGGCCGAGACAGCTGGGAGAACCTAGTTGCGTGCTGTCTAAGGTGTAACAACATCAAAGGCGATAAGACTCTGCATGAGATTGGTTGGACTTTATCCTTCACCCCTCGAATGCCAACCGGTGGAGCTTGGATGATTAGGGGAGCCGAGCGAGTTGAGCCTGAGTGGAATGATTACTTGCAGTTACCTAACGCTGCCTAAGACGTGCCCCCGAGAAGAATCGAACTTCCGCACATGGTTTAGGAAACCACTGCTCTATCCACTGAGCTACGAGGGCATAAATGTTTCTTGCAAAACTCAAACTTACCTGAATACAGCCCTGCCTACGATGCTTGTTAATCCCCAAAAGTTAGGCTTGTTGCCTAATGACTGAGATAGCCCAAGCCCAATACAACCGATGGCTCGAAGAAGTTCGAGGTATCGGTGGTGCTAATCCGCTGGCCAATCTTGACCACGATGTTCTCGGACTGGTCAATCTAGAGAAAGCCCACCCGGTTGGCTTATCAATGTTCACGAAGAGCCACCGCGGGCTGTTGGCTAATTTGGTCCGCGACCCCATTGCTTATTCAAAGGCACTTGCTGAAGCACGTCGAATAAAAATAAAAAGCGAACGCATTTCGAGTAATTTCGGTTTGGAAAGCCTTCACCTTTTGGCCGGATCGATTGATTTCAGAACTGTGAAACTTGATCTTCGAGTTCCTGCGATGATGTGGCAAGCAGAGCTTATTCGGAAAGGTTCTGATTTCGAATTAGTCCTCTTAGGAAAACCTTTCGTAAACCCAGAACTAATCCTCACTCTACGCAACTACTTCAACTTAGAGATAGATGTCCAGCGCTTAGCCAAACTCTATGCTGAGGCTAACGACTTAGTTCCTATTACTCTGCTCAGTTTCTTAGCCGATTCGACAAAGACAATTCCAGAGCTTGAGATTCAGAGAACTCTTGTGCTCACCAACGCCATCGTTGCGCCAACTCTCATGCTTCATGAATTGCCAAAAAAACCTAATCGTTTGGCTGCTGCTCTAGCTGGCGGAGATTCTTTAGAAGTCGAGGATCTTGGTATTGCGAAACCTCTATTAGCCGCTGATGCTGACTCTATTCAGTCCCGGATTGTAGCAAGGGCTTTGGCCGGATCTTCTTTTGCCGTTGAGACTTTGCCTGGAACTGGTTATACCCAAACTGTTGCTAACCTGCTCGGTGCTTTGAGCGCTCAAGGCAAAAGAGCATTGGTGCTTGCACCAAGAAGGCAGACCCTAAATGAACTAAGTGACCGGCTCGCTCAGGTTGGGCTTAGCGGTAGTTTGGTTCGCACATACACAACTTGGTTAGATATCGTGACCGCTATTTCAAGATTTGAAAAGGCACAGCCAGCGAATCTAGCTGATGCGAAGGCTGCTCGAGAGAATGCGGTTGCCCTACTTGACCAATATTCGGATTCCCTCCAGACTAGGCATCCGGTTTTAGGCATCAGCATTGCTGATTCGTTAGCCAAACTAGCTGAACTAAGCGCTTTACCCAAACCTCCAAAAACTAACGCTCGCATAGCTGGCCCAGCATTATTTGAAACCCGAAATAGGTCGGCAGCCATCTCGTTGCTGCAAGAAGCAGTAGAGCTAGGCGAGTTTGAAGATTCAGTGCAAGGCAGCCCGTGGGTTAATGCACAGTTTGACGACGCAGCTGAAGTGCCAAGAATCCTTTCGCTGGCGAACCGTTTGGCTGAGGATGTGCTGCCAAATTTTGGTGATCGTTTGGACGCCTTTGCTAAAGAAGTTCACTTCCCAGAAGCAATCAATGTGACTCAGTGGGGCGAGTATCTGAGACTTTTGATAAGCATTAGGAATAGCTTGGATAGATTCCAGCCAGAAGTTTTTGATAGACCACTTACAGATTTAATTACCGCGACCAGTCCTCGGCACGAGAAGAGTGCTATGTCGGGTAAGACTAGAAGAGCTCTAAGTAAACATGCCAAGGAATACATTCGTGCCGGCACTAGTGTCTCTGATTTGCATAACTCGCTGTTACTAATCGACGAGCAGGCTAAACAGTGGAAGCAGCTCTGCACAAAAGATATTAGACCGATTGTCCCGCTAGGCATAGATGATGCTCAGGTGATTTATCAATCGCTGGTTGCTGACCTAATCAAGCTGGACTCTCATCTAGATCCAGACCCGAAGCGAAAGAGCCTCTTAGAAATCCCAATTGCTGAGCTAAGTGCAACTCTCAGATTGCTTGAAACCGACACCGCTCCGCTAGATAATTTAGCTGCAAAGAACGAGCTGAGAAGAAAAATCCAGGAGGCAGGCTTAGGTTCCTTGGTGAAGTCTTTAGCGGTAAACCAGGTTCGCAACGAAGAGCTGGTTGCTGAGTTTGATCAGTGTTGGTGGATTTCGGCTCTTGAATATTTACTTGCCGGAGATAATGCCTTTGCCTCATATACTCCTGAATTCCTAGCTGAGTTGGAAACTGAATTTGTTAGAACGGACCAACGGCTGGTAGTTGAATCAAGGAAAGAGATCTCACACATAACTGCCAATCGGTGGCGGCAAGCAGTTGAACAAATGCCTAAGGAGGCAGATGTTCTAAAGAACTTGTTGAAGCAGCGTGTATCTTGGATGCCCACTCTTACCGCTCAAGCGAGAAACCTGTGGCCTAACCTTGTAAGCCATGTTGGGGCATCTCCTTATGAGTTGCCGGATGTGTTGCTTCAGGAAAAGAACTTTGATGTGCTGATTGTTATGGATGCCGCCGGCACCACGGTTGCTGAAAATCTATCCGGAGTGCTAAGAGCAAAGCAAATAGTTGCCTTTGGCGATCCGATGATTGCAGTTCCTAGTGGGTTTGAAGTCGAGTGGCAGTTGGCTCTGAAAGCAAAGGCTCCAGAAGCTCCAAGCATCTTCGATGTGGTTAGTGAAGTATTCGGCCGTGAGGTTCTGAAACGTTCATACCGTCTCAAAGGTCAGCTCTTTGGGCAACTCTTGAACCGTGAGTTCTACCAAGGTCGATTGGAGATTGAACCAACAGCCGCAGAATTTGATGGCCAGTCTGCATTGGAACTTGTAATTGTCGATGGTGACACTCGAGCTAATGGCAACAAGTCTGCCAGTACGGAATCTCCAGCTGCTGAGGTGAACAAAGTTATTGATTTGATTATTGATCACGTGCGCAAGACTCCGGAACAGTCATTATTTGTCGTTAGCGCAAGTTCGGTTCATGTTGAGAATCTGCACATCGCCTTGCAACAGGCTCTTGAACTGAATGCCGACTTGATGGAGTTCTTTGAAAAGCATGGCAAGGAAAAATTTGAGATAGCTAGTTTGGCTGATCTGAACCACCGACTGGCAGATCGGATAATCTTCACAATTGGTTTTGGTAGAACATCTCAAGGCAAACTGTTAAGCCACTTCGGTATGCTAAACGAACCCGAAGCCAAACGATGGCTGGCGAATATGCTTGTTAGCGCTCGCTACCGGATGACCATCGTAAGCTGTTTCAGCGCCTATGACTTACCAGAGTTAAGAGCTGACGGAGCTACTGCCTATCTAGAAACTTTGCTTAGACCGATATACAACGAGAGTGTTGAGAGTGACACCTTCGATAGCGATCCGATGCTGGCAGATCTATCAAGAAGGCTAAAACGCTTTGGCATTCGGGTGGTCGAGGGATTTGGTGAGCGGATTCCACTGATAGCATCCTTCGGCAATCAATCACTAATCGTGGAACCAGATTGGTCTAATCCAGGTCTCGATCTGACTGAGCGGATACGTTTACGTCCCGCTTTGCTTGGATCACTTGGCTGGGGATACCAGCGGGTCTACTCCTTTGAAATCTTTAGCGATCCCCAGCTAGTAGCAGAAAGAATTGGTATCAGGCTTGGTGTTGAGATAACTCCAACCATGCTGAACACTCAACCGGTTGCCAGAGTCTTTGAAGACAGTGATGCAGCTTGGGGCAATCGAAATGGCTCCAATGACGATCGGCTAAAAAACGATAAACCACCCCACTGGGGCTAGCTAGTCTTCTTTCTTTGGCTTGCTCTGGCTGTCTGTTATGTAGAAACCGGTTCCTTTGAAAGTAACTCCGACTTTCCCAAAAATCTTTTGTATGGCACCTTTGCACTCAGGGCAGGTAGTAAGCGCTTGTTCAGTGATTGATTGTTGGAAATCGAACTCATGAGAGCAGACTGTGCACTTATAAGAGTAGGTAGGCATCTATTTAGTTTAAATCCCTGATGCCAGCTTCAGTTACTACACCGCTTACTCTTCGGTCATGTGATTCGACTGGAACCTTAGTCAAGATCTCCGATTCAAAGACCACCGCATAGACCTTTTTAGTCAGCACCTTTTCGAGTTCTCGATCAAAATAACCTTTACCTCGACCTAAACGGTTACCACCTAGGTCAACTGCAAGCGCTGGGATTAATAACAAATCATCATTTTGCAGACTAACTTGAACATGGGATGACAATTCATGCCAACTCAATGACCCATCAGAATGCGTTTGAGGAACTAGCACAGGAATACTTTTTGTCACTAGTGCTTCGATAGCCATCGAAGTGTCAGGTTCAGATGGATAAGAACTATAGATGGCAACTCTGTTCGGCGTGAGCCTTTCGACCAACATCAATATATTTTGACTCAGCTCGAGTCTGGCATTCGCAGAGACCTGCTGCCGCTTGCGTTGGAAAAGTATTTCCTCTCGAAGCTGTGCCTTGGCCATCGCTATATCATTCATGCCACTAATCTTGCCAGCATGAGCAACTCTTTTGCACTTACTCACGGGGACATCTCGCTGCGGATCATCCGGCACCGCGACGCGAAGATAATTGAGCGGTTAGTTCTGTCAAATCGTGAATGGCTAAGACCATGGGAGGCAACCAACCCTCATGGCCCAACCTCTTTTGATTTCAAAGCGCAAATTAGATCATTACTTAGAGCGCTGGAATCTAATGATGGTATTCCCTTCGTCATCACATTTAGAGATGAGATTGTTGGCCAATTGAATGTGGCAAACATTTTGCATGGTTCCGTTTCCTCTTGTGTTATCGGTTACTGGATAATTCCAGAAGTTGCAGGTCTTGGCATCACCCCAACTGCGGTAGCGCTGGCGATGGACTACATGTTCAAAGTGGTTGGCTTACATCGAGTCGAAATAGACATTAGACCTGAGAACGAAGCGAGCATCAGAGTGGTGGAGAAACTAGGTCTTCGCTACGAAGGGCTCAAGCAAAATTACATTCACATCAATAATGATTGGCGCGATCATTATGTATTCGCGCTCACTTCAGATGAAGCTAGTTCAGGTGTATTAAATCGATGGCTAAGGAAAGAGATTCCCAAAATTAGCTACAGTTTTCGAAAATGACTCAATTTTTTCTAATTTAGACACGCCAAAAAATAGCGCAAGATAACAAAAGCAATAAATAGCCTAGAGATATGGAAATCACTGGATCAGGCGGCATTCTTCTTCTTATCGTCGCTGTCCTTTGGTTGGGCTTCATGACACCATCGGGTAAGCGAGGCTTAGCTGATCGTAAACCGAAGCGAAACAGACAACGAAATATACGCATTACGAATGACAGCACCGCACTAAACACCAGACCCGTAACACCTCGACAGGCCAGTTGGTATCAGGCATCTACGGCTACTGCAGACGAATCTTTAGCGCCAATTGCAAAGGCTCCAACGAAGGTAGTAATCAATCGATTACCCGATCCGCTCTCTGCTCGATTAGGAAAAATTGAGACAGTGCAGTGGGCTCAGGTGCATGAACTCGAAAACGTTCGCAAAGAAAAAGAACAGTTGAGTTCCGAGAATCTAGATGAAATATTACGAAGAAGACGTTCAAATGGGTAAGAAATCGTAATAAAACTCGCCAACAACTTAATGCAATTTTGTATGCAACTGTTTTATAAGTTCCACTAATCTTTAATAGAACCCAAAAGTTAAGGAAGTTTACAAA
>Ga0214921_10001015_pt1 | contig 49003 bp, 41 predicted proteins | sample LL1505_MetaG_FD_177992 | JGI IMG/M metagenome (GOLD analysis project Ga0214921, IMG submission 177992) | Freshwater microbial communities from Lake Lanier, Atlanta, Georgia, United States - LL-1505 | ecosystem: Environmental > Aquatic > Freshwater > Lake | place: USA: Georgia | collected... | reverse complement strand
CCTGTTCGTTGCTTAGTCCAATCAATTCTTGATTTGAATTGTAGATAGCCACGTGTTCGAGTGGAGTTCGGCTCAATGAATCTGTGATTTTAAGAATGGATTGTGTAAATGCCAAAAAAGGCAAGAGAAGAATGATGGTTAAATTTGTTCTCATATGCTAAAATAAATTTAGTAATTAATTGCCGAAACATGTTTGGGGATTTGGTTTAAGAAAGTCTCATTTATCAAATACATACAAGGTCCTCGCCTGCAAAGACCCTTTGCAAAACGCCTTGCTTAATCTTCGCTCTTTAATTCATTGTCCTTAAAGGCTGAAGGCAATAAGTCTGGAATCAGTTTTAGGATCAAAGGAAGCCAAAGAGAACCTCCGGGTAGTAGATAGATGCCAATGCTAGGTACTGTTTTTAACAGGTCCAAGGATTGTTCTTTTACTTTTTCTTTTTCCTCCGATGTAAGCTCCCGCCGTGTGCTTTCTCGAATTAATTGTACCAATTCTCGGCTTTCCTTCAATTCTTGCACTAAGCGGTCCTTGTTTCTTCCCAATACACGGCGGTATTTTCGGGATAAATGGGTGGAAATTATTTTGGTCTCCGAATCCGACAATAAATTATAAAAGGATTCCGAATGTTGGCTAATTGTGGCTTTACATTCCCAAAATTGTTCATCGATCATTTCTTTGGAAACCCCAAATTCTTCCCCAAGGTTGTACATAAATTCCGTCGCATGTGCCCACGTGTTGTCGCGCTCATAGTGCAGTAACGCTACAAAATGAAACACAAACAGCAGGAGCATTTCATCCTCCATAACAGATGTTTTAGCCTTCAAATACGGTTCTGAACCCCAGGTGAGGTGCTCCAATTCCGTGCGCTGAGGTTCGCTCAACTCTGCACAAGCCGTGAGGTTTTTGAAGAGTTGGCCGGAGAAATGAACCTGGGATTCTTTGGCTTTTTGCTGAATGCCAGCCCATAACACCAACACATCACCCGTCATCGAATCACGGTTTTTTTGGTCTAATGGCAGGCCTTGACAATAATGAAAATACCGAACGATGTCCAGGTATAAGTAGGCATTGGTGAGATGATTCAACCAAAAGTTGGATTGCGTATAGGAAGCAGCGACCCGTATCCGGTTATCAATCTCCTTTTCAACCAACAAGGTGATATCGGGCGTTTTCTTTTTACCAAGCCACGTGCGGTTCGTCGAAACTTCCAACGCAAAAAAATCAGATAGTTGCTCAAGAAAAACGGTTTTATCGAAGGGGTCATTTGTGTGCAAGGTATGCACAAGCAACAGGCCTTCAAAAAACAAAAGCTGAAGCCGTTCCGTGCGGGTAGAATGTTCCACCAGATGCTGGGCATAAATGTTTTGGTTGGGTACACCATAGAGCAGCCCACTGCGCTCGCAGACCAAACGCACGGTGTTGGCTGCATTTTCTCGATCTACCTCCCCGTCTAAGGAGATTTGCTGTTCTTCCACCAAGGCAAAGAACTTTTTTACCCAGTGTTTCTTACCTGCAGAAAACATCCTATAGTTTGCCTGCTAAGGTTACGGCTTTTCTACCCGAAAACAGCAGGGAGCCATCAAGGGAAAAGGCTTCGAAAACAACCACATACACCCCGATCGATGCCTTGGTTTGGTCCTCTTTCACGCCATTCCAAGAAAAGGATCCTGAGGTACCTAAAAGTTGACTTTTAAAGAGGGAGCGGATCAGCCGTCCGCGTTCGTCGTAGATGGATACCGTTCCCAAACAATCCGGCTGTGCCATAACATAACTGGCTTGCATCACATCCAAGTATCCGTCCATGTCCGGAGAAAATAACGGGTCTTGCAATTCAAAAGTTCCAGATACCGTCACCGGCAGGTATTGAGAGTTTTTCAATCCAGGTGTGCCAAACTTTACACCCTCGGCGGCACTGTGCCAATTCATCCCACTGCTCGAAGGACCGTTGGGGTCAATGCGCTCGAGCGAAACACCGTCAACGTTGTCCAACAAAGGGAATTGCCAGTTGTTCGAGTATTTTACTAAGTCCAAAAGCACTTGGTTTTCATTGAATAGATACACGCTTCCAGAATCGTTATTGTAGCTTGGAAGAAGGACATAGACGAAATTTCCTTCTCCGTGAAAAGGGTAGTGTTGTTTCGCAAAAACAGAATCTTTACCTAAAACCGCATAGGCGCCGGGTTTTAAAATATAGTTTCCATCAATCGATTTAAAATTCGCAATGGTATCGTTATCGAAATTCGCGAATTGCAGGTTTTTTAGGTTGAAAATCTTGTTCGAATTATTGTACAATTCGATCCAATCCTGCCCACCATTGTAGGGATTTTGCAAAATTTCATTCACCACAATTTCTCCCGCGAGCGGCGTTTCCGTTAAAGCAAACTGCGCCACCAAGGTTTGGGAATTAATCCAACAATCCGTCGCGTTTTGAAGCGTTAAAGTATAAACGACCGAAGGAACCAAGTTTTCGACAAACTGCAAAATAACGGTGTTGGTATATTTTCCACTTGCGTAAATAAAGTTCGGGGTCAAGGGAGGGTTAAATTGATAGATCGCATTGACCAAACTGCTAGAGTCCATGCCCTCGTCGAACCAAAGTTGCAGGTAGTTGGGTGCAGAGGCTAGTAGAAGGTTAATACTCGGGGCTTGTGTATCGGGAGTAATGTCGTAAACGGAGTTGATTAATCCCGGGGTTCCACCACTTGGATTGTTCGAAGCAATCCAATTGTTTTCATCCGAGCATGGGTCGTTCGGATTGATCAATTCTAAGCTGTATCCTCCTCCTTTTTTTATGGGATCTTTATACCATTGGTCGGTATATACGACTAAATCCAAGGGAAGGTTGATGGGGTTTTTAAGCAATAAGGTATCGCCCGCATTATTCAACGAAGGAAAACTGGTAACCCCCAAGGCACTTGTTCCTGTAAACAAAGGAATATTTGCGGTGGCGGTGAGTACTTTGTATTCTCCAGGTAAGATCCAACCGCTCGTTATGAGTCCATTCGAAGAACCGTCGGTTATGTGGTACCCCGTTAAGTTAAAAATTTTGCCAACGCTGGCATTGTAAATTTCAACGTATTCCACAGGTGGTAACCCGATTACGGGGCTTGGGTCAGGAAAAAACTCCGTGATAATCAAATCGCCCTTTACCGCACTGTCGGACACCAGGTATTGAAAGTTGGCCGTGGTGGGGCCTGAGGTATTGGCGCTTAAATCCACGATGCCTGTCGCGGTGACCGTATAGGTGGTTCCGTTGGTCAAAGGGGTAGTTAGGGTACCATGAACTAAGGCAGAATTAACACCATCTTGGGTAAGACTGCTTAGGGTTAATGCCGGGCTGAAAGAATAATTGGCCAAATTTTGAGCGCTTGCTTGGGTCACGGATTCATTGAATAACAAATCAATTTGCGAGGCGGAAATGGGTGTAACGCTCATTAATGATGGTGGGGTAACATCCAGGATTTCAGGCCCGATGTACACGTTGTCGAAATAAAATTTCGTGGCGTTGCTGATGGTGTAGGTACAAAGTACGCCGAAATGGGTGCCCAGTAAGTTTGAGGCATCGGTCGCCGAGGAGAGCAAGGTGTAATTGGTGGTACCGGCTAAATCCGCATAGAGCGACCACAAACCGGATGCATTACGCTTGACCTTGATACTTGCGTTGCAGCTAGCGGAAATTTGACCATCAATGCCGGCACAAATTTGCGTAGAAACACCGGCAACTAACTTGAAGAGTCGAATAGCATCGGTGGAGCCTGTTTCTCCAAAAAGTACGTAGTAGCCGTTTTGTGCTAAACTTAAATTGGCATTGTCCGATGTGAGGTAAACACGTCCAAAATTGCTCGAAGAAGGAGCAAAAGATTCACGCACTTTGATCTGCCATTCCTTGTTGTTCAGATTCAAAAGCATGTGGGGAAGGCTTAAATAGGAGGTTCCAGCTACGACACTGTTCAATTGCAATTCTTGGGCTGCATTTACGAGAAAGTCTCCGTTGGTGCCTTGCCAAACCGGGTTTTGGGTAAAGTCTCCATCGCTGAAATTGTCCGTTACTTGCGCCCATGAGGGCAACGACAATATGAGTAATCCTAGGAGCGCAATAAATCGAGAATACATGCGGTATTTTATAAGTCTTCAAATGTATAACTTTACCCGCAAAAAAACGCGAATCGTAGAATTATAAAAACGTTAAGAACATGCGAATAGCCGTAGTAGGAGCCACTGGAATGGTGGGAAAAGTAATGATGCAAGTATTGGAGGAGCAAGCGTTTCCGATTTCGGAGTTTTATCCTGTGGCCTCCGAGAATTCGGTCGGAAAAGAATTGGTATTTAACGGAAAATCCTATCCAGTCATTGGGATGCAAACCGCCGTTGACCTACACCTAGACCTTGCTATTTTTTCCGCAGGGGGAGAAACGTCCTTAGCATGGGCTCCGAAATTTGCAGCCGTGGGTACCGTTGTGATCGATAATTCTTCGGCCTGGCGCATGGACCCAACTAAAAAACTAATTGTTCCAGAAATCAATGGAAATCAACTGACTTCATCTGATTTAATTATTGCCAATCCAAACTGCAGTACCATACAATTAGTCATGGCCTTAGCTCCGCTGCATGCGCGGTATGGAATTAATCGGGTGATTGTTTCTACCTATCAGAGCATTACGGGTACGGGGGTAAAAGCAGTACGTCAAATGGAGAATGAGCGGGCAGGGATTTCAGGTGAAATGGCGTATCATTATCCGATTGATAAGAATTGCATTCCGCAATGTGATAGCTTTTTAGACAATGGCTACACCAAGGAAGAAATGAAACTGACCAATGAAACCAAGAAGATCTTGGATCCACGCATTGATGTGGTCGCCACCGCGGTGCGCGTTCCGGTGGTTGGTGGGCATTCCGAAGCGGTGAACATTGAATTCGACACGGAATTTGATCTGGATGAGGTGCGTAAACTCTTGGAACAGACCCCAGGCATCGTAGTACAAGATAACTTGGAGACCTTTGAATACCCTATGCCTAAATTTGCCGAAGGAAAGGATGCCGTTTTTGTGGGACGAATCCGAAGAGACTTTACGCGAGCTAACACCTTGAATTTATGGATTGTAGCCGATAATTTACGTAAAGGGGCAGCTACCAATGCCGTGCAAATTGCGCAACTGTTACGACGTTTGAAGTAACCTTGGACATATAATGCCATATGTTCATTTTTTATCGAAAAAATGGACATTATTTGTTTTTTCCCCTTAACTTTATACCGTTCTCTAAGGGGTGCCGAAAGGCTGAGATTATACCCATTGTACCGGATCAGGGTAATGCCTGCGACGGGAGGAGGTTTTTTAATCACGTACAAGTTTTACCCCTTGGCTTGTCATAATGTAATATATTATGAAAGTTAAGTTTGTGGGATTAATGTTGCTCAATGCGCTCATCAGCGTAGCGCAATCTCAGGTTACCGGAAAGGTAACAGATATAAAAAATCAACCCTTGGTAGGCGTTCGCGTTCAATCGGCCGACGGTAGAACGGTAAGTACGAATACGAATGGCGAATTTATTTTAAATGACATCTCGCCGAATGAAATACTCACCATTGATCAACCCGGTTACGGGATCATCCAAGTTACAGTTCCTGAGCGGCGGGGAAAATGGGATATGCCTAAAGCATTCGACACCCTGCGGGTTGTACTGCCATTGTCCAGTAAAAAGTTGGATGAAGTAGCCTGTATTTCGATTCGTTTAGCTCCGGAGGCTACGAATATTACTAAACTCGATAAACAAGGGTTAAATGCGAAAAATTACGGTCAAGACGTTCCTTTTTTACTCGATCAAATGCCCTCTGTGGTGACGACTTCCGATGCAGGAAATGGCATCGGCTATAGTGGAATCCGCGTTCGGGGCATCGATGCTTCACGGTTAAATGTCACCATTAATGGCATCCCGGTGAATGACCCGGAATCCAACGATGTGTATTGGGTGAATATGCCGGATTTAGTCTCTTCTACCCAATCCCTCGATTTTCAACGAGGGGTAAGTGCTTCCACCAACGGAGCTGCCGCCTTTGGCGCCTCGTTAAATTTGAAAACAAATGATATTGTGGATCAAGCATCTGCTAAACTGGATGCGAGCTATGGTTCGTTCAATTCCTTTAAAACTTCGATACAAGCGAATACTGGATTGATAAAAGGAAAATACTTTGTGGAAACTCGGTTATCGAAAATAGGTTCTCAAGGGTACATTGATCGCGCATCCTCCAATTTACAATCATGGTATTTAAGCACAGGATGGGTGGGGAAACAAACGGTGTTGAAAGGCGTCGCATTCAGTGGAAAGGAAATTACCTATCAATCGTGGTACGGTACACCAGAAAGTGTAGTGTTTGGTAACGCGGCGGACCGAAACGCTTATGCCGATCGCAATGGATTAACCGATGCAGAGCGGCAGAATCTGTTGAATGCGGGAAGAACTTATAACTATTACACCTATCAAAATCAGGTAGACCACTACCAACAAGACAATTTCCAAGTCCATCTTACCCACCGATTTAAAAATTCCAAGTGGGTCGCAAATGCCGCGGGGCACTATACGCACGGAAAAGGATATTACGAAGAATTACGAAACGAAGATTCCTTGAGCCTTTACCATCTAACCCCGGTCATTTTAGGGGGAGATACGATAGCTACATCCGAACTCATTCGCAGGAGGTGGTTGGATAATCAATTCGTGGGCTCGGTGTATGGATTAACCTACCAAGGAACGAAAATACAAATCACTACCGGGGGGGCAGTGAACGACTATCGAGGTAAGCACTTTGGTGAAGTAATTTGGGCGCGCTTTGCTTCTAAGGGTAACTTAGGCGACCGTTATTACGACGAATCTGCGAATAAATGGGAAGTAAGCCATTACCTTAAAGTTCAGAAATCCTTCCATAAATTCAAAGGAATTGCCGACCTTCAATACCGCCATGTAACCTACCAGTTTTTAGGAATTGATTTCGTTTCAGGCATGCTGAAAGAGGTAACGCAATCAGTAAATTTTAATTTTTTCAATCCCAAATTAGCGCTCTTTTACCAAATCAGCGCGAAACATCAATGCTACGCTTCTCTAGGGCGCAGTAACCGGGAACCGGTGCGCAGGGATTTTCGCGAATCAACCCCAAGCAGCCGTCCAAAATCGGAAGCATTAACGGACATTGAATTAGGTTATACATGGCAAGACCGAGGCCTTGTATTTAAGACGAACTTATACCATATGGATTTTGATAACCAACTGGTGTTAACCGGTCAGATCAACGACGTGGGGGCCTACACGCGCACGAACATTAAAAAAAGTTATCGGCAAGGAATAGAAATTGAGGCTAAGTATAAACGCAATAAAAACCTGGAGATCCATGGAAATGTAACCTTGAGCCGCAATAAGGCGATGAATTATGTGGATTATTTAGATGTCTATTTGGATTCCATTCCCTACCAAACCCAACAAGCCACCACCTACGCTCAAACCACCTTATCGTTTTCGCCCAGTGTCATCGCGGGAGTCGGGTTGACTTACACGATTCCCAATTGGAACCTAAGCCTCGACTGGACCTCAAAATTTGTCGGTAAACAGTTTATGGACAATATTGAAACCAGTGAATTACCGGCCTTTAATTACTCCTCCTTTGGGCTACGAAAAACGTTCAAAACCAAAGAAAATACCGTAATCCAGCTTTCAGGAATCATCAACAATGTCTTTAATCAGATGTACTCGAACAATGGGTATGCGTTTGCCTATGCAAGTGGTGGACAAAAAACCACGGAACGATTTTTCTATCCGCAGGCGGGGAGAAATTTCATGCTGCGGGGTACCTTGTCATTTTAATGCTTACCTTTATTAAAAAAGATACCATGAAACACCTTTTATTATCCTTGATGTTGTGCACGACAGCTTATTGCGTTTATTCCCAAAATGGCGATTTATCAACCAAATCTAACGAAGATAAGGATGACAAACCCAAGCCACACTTTGCAGGGTTAGATGTTGGAATGGGCACGCTGCTCCTGGATCATCCGAGCGATTATCCGTATTGGAACGTTACCGACCTCAATTTATCGAGCTTCGGTTTTAATTTTATGGAGTATAAGTTGCCCATCGTCAAACAATACTTGGGATTGACCACAGGGCTTGGATTTAACTTGAATTCAATTAAAATGGGGCAATTCGACGTAGTGCATACCTCCACAATTCCTGGGGGAAAGAATGATACCCTTTTCGCCGTTCAAAATACGGTTCAAAACTATCGATCTAACACCTTTTCGTATGGAACCTTGAGCGTTCCCTTGATGATAGAAATATGCAGTAAAAAGGAAACGAAAAAGTCCTTTTATTTGGATGCGGGTGTGGTTGGATATTGGTGCATGTACGGAACTTGGCAAACGCGCGGAAAGTACATGAACGGAGACCGTTTTTATAACAGAGTTACTTCGCAATTCCAATTGGCACCTTTTGGTGCCTATGCGACTGCGCGCCTAGGGTTTGATCATTACGGGTTGTTCGCCAATTACAACCTTTCCCCTTTGTTCAAAAAAAACGCAACATCAATAATCTATCCGCTCACCTTCGGAATTTCGCTTAACTTAGATTATTAAGCCTGAAGTGTTTCTATAAGGTGCTCCAATTGAATTAATAACGGCCTTTGGTGATCGTTAACAACCACAAAAGAGGCTAAGGCTGTTTTTCTTGCGTCGTCCCATTGCGCTTGGATGCGCTCCTCCACCTCCCGAGCACTCCATGCATTACGTTCCATGACTCGTGCGATGCGAAGTTCCAATGGGGCAACCACCAAAACGGTAGCATCGAAGTCCAGGTAGGATCCCGTCTCAAATAAAATGGCTGCTTCGTTAAACACCATTTCGCTGCGCTGTTCTTTGCACCATGCGTGGAAATCTTGTCGTACTATAGGATGAATTAAGGCATTCACGAACATACGATCTTCTTCCGAGGCAAAAAGCCGTTGAGCCAAAGCAGGTTTATTGATCGCTTCACCTAGGTAAATAGTTGCTCCAAATCGCGCCACTAACCCTTTTCGAATTTCCGGGTGCTCGTTGGTAAGCGCTTTTGCACGTTCATCCGAATGAAATACAGGGTATCCCATGGTCCGTAATATGCCGGCCACAAAACTCTTCCCAGAACCAATTCCCCCGGTAAGTCCAACCCGTTTCATTCCTCGAAGTTACATTAAAGTTGCTTTTCTACGGCAGGCAATTTCCCTATCTTTGCCTCATGACAGATACCGAATGGTACGCATCCTGGTTTGACACTTCCTATTATCACCTGCTTTACAATCATCGAAATGAGGAAGAAGCCCGAGAATTCATGGAGCGTTTAGTGCATTTTCTTGCTCTTCCCCCTGGGTCAAAAGTACTTGATTTAGCGTGCGGAAAGGGAAGACATGCGCGCACCTTGCAGGCCTTAGGACTCAACGTTGTCGGTACCGATTTATCGCCGCAAAGCATTGAATTTGCTCAACAGTACTCCAACGAGCATCTGGCGTTTCAAGTGCAAGACATGCGCATTCCCTTGGAAAATGCTGCCTTTGATGCTGTATTTAATTTGTTTACCAGTTTCGGGTATTTCGATCACTTGGAGGATAACCTTCAAGTCATTAAAGCCATTGGATCGATGGTAGTACCTGAGGGAATGCTGGTCATTGATTTTTTAAATGCGGAACGGGTAAAGGCCACGCTGGTTCCAGAGGAACAGGTACATCGAGGAACCATCGTGTTTAACATTAAACGTGAGGTATTGAAAGGTAAGGTAATAAAACACATTGCCTTTTCGGACCAAGGGAAAGTCTTCCAATACACAGAACAAGTGCAATTATTGGGTATGTCAGATTTCCAAACATTACTCGAGGACCATTTTCGGATACAGGATGTTTTCGGGGATTATAGGCTGAGTCCTTTTGATCCTGATACTTCTCCGAGATTAATTTTAATAGCCAAAAAGCGATGAATCCTGGGTTCATGATACTTATTTTATTGGCGGTGGTCGCATTAAGTGGTGGATTCGTTCATTTTTTACAAGCAAACAATCATGCGCAATACATAAAAATAGCTTTGGCGTTTAGCGGTGGGTTTCTTCTCGCCATCGTTTTTGAACATCTTTTACCGGAACTCTACGCCATGAACACCCCACATTTAGGCCTGTTTATTTTGATGGGCTTTCTCATTCAATGGGTTTTGGAGTATTTCTCCGGAGGCATCGAACATGGACATATTCACGTGCACAAAGGACAAGCCATGCCCTGGACCCTGTTTATTTCGCTATCCATTCATTCCATCATCGAAGGTATTCCCTTGGGAAACAATACAGAACACCTCCATCCCTTGCACGACCACAACCATAATTTATCGCTGTTTTGGGGAATTGTTTTTCATCAAGTACCCGTGGCCATTGCCCTTATGACCTTGCTTTTTAGCACCAAACTTTCCAAAAATAGGGCGTGGTTGGTATTAATGCTTTTTGCTGCAATGACACCCCTTGGAATCGTATTGGGGCTCAAAGTGTCGCTGGAAGAATTGGGGCTGAACATTTCGGCTATTTTGGGCGTGGTCATTGGCATGTTCTTGCACATTTCTACCACCATTATTTTTGAAACTTCCGAAAACCATAAATTTAACCTGATTAAACTCTCCAGTGTAATCGCTGGGATAGGAGGGGGCTTGTTGATGTCCTAGCGGAGGTTGAAAAGATCGTTTACGCCAACTAAGCGGTTCATGGTAAATCCTTCGGCATAGGTTACCCCGATGGGTCGGCCAAATTCCAACATCCTTCCTTTGATGAATTCCAAGAAATGGGCATTCGAAATGGGCGTTTCAGGTTCGACAGAAGTTGGATCGTAAAATTGGGAGGCATAACACTTGATAAGCTCAATTTTCTCCTCTGCGAATGCAGTAACATCAAAAACGATGTCGGGTTCAAGGTACATGTCCTGGATATAGTGCATGAGCTGCGGTGCGCGATATGCTTCTTGAGGCTTCCCTTCCCGTTCCGTTGCTATTTTAGGCAAACCGGACAGAAAAGCTGCTCGAGCCACTAAGGCAGCTGCCCGTGCGTGGTCAGGATGCCGATCACGTACTGAATTAGCTAATATTAATTGCGGTTTAAAATGCCTTATTTCTTGAATGATTGAGCATAAACTGGCCTCGCTTTCCTCGAAAAAGCCATCCGGCATGCCAAGGTTAACCCGCTCCGTAAGACCTAGTTTTTGAGAGGCCTCCTTGGATTCTTGCATTCTTATTTGCGCACTACCTCGAGTACCAAGCTCGCCTTGGGTTAAATCAACGATGGCTATGTTTTTTCCTTCGCTTCGGTAACGTAAAAGCGTACCACCGCAGGATATTTCGATGTCGTCGGGATGGGCGCCAAAGGCGAGGATGTCTACCTGCATTAGGCGGTCATATACGATTCGATGCTCGGGCAAGCACACACCAAATTGCGATCACCGTAGGCATTATCTACCCTTCGAACCGGAGCCCAATACTTGTTTTTAAGCAGGTAGGGCAGGGGATAGGCTGCCTCCGAGGGCGTATAAGGGTAATTCCATTCTTTATGGATAATGCATTCCGCCGTGTGCGGCGCATTTTTCAGCAGGTTGTTGTCTTTTGGATAGACACCTGATTCAATCTCAGCAATTTCTTGTCGAATTTTTATCATCGCATCCACAAAGCGGTCGAGCTCTTCCTTGTCTTCAGATTCTGTGGGCTCGATCATCAGTGTTCCCGCAACTGGGAAAGAAACGGTAGGTGCATGAAAGCCAAAATCAATCAAGCGTTTCGCTATATCAGCCACTTCTACCTCCGCATTTTTCTTGAATTCACGGCAATCCAAAATCAACTCATGAGCAACTGTGCCATCGTTCCCTGTATATAAAATAGGATAATGTTCTTTTAGCCGAGCGGCAAGGTAGTTCGCGTTGACAATGGCCATTTCCGTTGACTCACGAAGCCCTTGGTATCCCAACATTTTAATATAACCGTAGGAAATCAACAAGATCAAAGCACTTCCATAAGGCGCCGAAGATATCGCATGAATTGCCTGTTCGCCACCCGTTGTATGCAATGGATTACTTGGTAAGAACGGCACCAAATGCGCCGCAACGCCAATAGGTCCCATCCCGGGGCCGCCACCTCCATGCGGAATAGCAAAGGTTTTGTGCAAGTTTAAGTGGCAAACATCTGCCCCAATATTTCCAGGATTGGTTAAGCCCACTTGGGCATTCATGTTGGCGCCATCCATGTAAACCTGCCCTCCTTGTTCGTGAATGATTGCAGTAATTTCACGAATTCCGGCCTCGTAGACACCGTGCGTCGATGGGTAGGTGACCATAATTCCTGCAAGCTCCTTTCCAAGCTGCTCGGCCACGTTGCGCAATTCTGTAATGTCGATGTTTCCCTGTTCGTCGCACCCAGTCACCACCACTTCGAATCCTGCCATCACGGCGGATGCCGGGTTTGTTCCATGCGCACTGGAAGGAATAATGATTTTTTTACGTTGGAAATCACCGTTGGCTTCGTGAAATGCTTTAATGACCATCAAACCAGCATATTCACCTTGTGCGCCAGAGTTGGGCTGCAAAGAAACTCCCGCAAAACCAGTGCATTCACACAAATCTTTTGCAAGTTCTTCCATGAATGCCTGATATCCAGCGGCCTGCTTTTTTGGTGCAAAAGGGTGCATGTTGGCAAAACTGGGATGCGTAATGGGCATCAATTCGCTGGCAGCGTTGAGTTTCATCGTACAAGATCCAAGAGGAATCATGCTATGGACGAGCGAAAGGTCTTTGTTTTCTAACGATTTCAAATAGCGCATCATCCGAGACTCGGAATGGTAGGAATTAAATACGGAATGGGTCAGTATTTCTTCGGTGCGCAATGCATCTTTGGGAATTCCTACCGCTGTTGGGGTGCCTTTTTTGAGGTCTTCAAATAGGCCTAAAATAACCTCCACATCTTCTTGAGAATGAGGCTCGCCAAAGGTAATTTGAAGGGAATGAGCGTCTGGTGCGAATAAATTCATTCCTTTTGCGGCAGCGGCGTCCACGAAGGATTTGCTATCCACTTGGGTTACATGAAGGGTATCAAAAAATGCATGGGTGTGCAGTTGGTAGCCCTTGCTCAACAACCCTTTCGCGGTCGTGCAGGCCAACGCATGAATATGGGTCGCAATGCGCTTAATGCCTTGAGGTCCATGATATACGGCGTACATGCCCGCCATGACAGCCAACAAGGCTTGAGCGGTACAAATATTGGAAGTGGCTTTGTCGCGTTTGATGTGTTGCTCACGGGTTTGTAAGGCCATGCGCAGTGCGGTATGGTCGTCAGCATCTTTCGATACGCCAATGATCCTTCCAGGAAGGGTGCGCTTGTACGACTCCTTACACGCAAAAAACGCGGCGTGAGGTCCGCCATAACCCATAGGAACGCCAAAACGCTGGGAATTCCCCACCACTACATCGGCACCTAAAGAACCTGGAGACTTTAACAACGCAAGGGCCATAAGGTCTGTGCATACGGCTACTTGTATCGAGGCATTCTTCAAAAATTGGAGGCTTTCTTTCAGATTAACAACGTGGCCCTTGGCATCCGGGTATTGCAATAAGGCACCAAAACAGCCTTCCAAGGAAACTTCCTCCACGTTTTGGAAAGAACGCAGTTCAATCGTTAAATTTTTCGCACGTCCCTTAACGACATCTAAGGTTTGAGGAAAAATAGCTTCATGCACCAGAAACACGTTTTTTTGCAATTTCACCTCCTCGCGTGAGCGTGCGTTGAAAAACATGATCATGGCTTCTGCTGCAGCCGTACCTTCATCCAACAACGAAGCATTGGCGATTTCCATTCCGGTAAGATCAATGACCATTGTTTGGAAATTTAACAAGGCTTCCAACCGTCCTTGGGCGATTTCTGCTTGATAAGGTGTATATGCGGTATACCATCCTGGGTTTTCAAGCACATTTCTTAAAATCACCGAGGGAACTAAGGTTTCGTGATATCCCAAGCCAATAAACGATTTTTTTACGTCATTTAAAGCGCCAATCGCCTGGATTTTCTGGAGGTATTCCGCTTCACTGATACCTTGTGATACCTCAAGTTCACGGTTGAGACGAATGGCCTCAGGAATGGTTTTAGCAATGAGTTCATCCACGGAGGATACGCCTATTTTTTCAAGCATTTCAGCGGTTTCGGTCGGGGTAGGACCTATATGACGGGCAATAAAATCGGACATAGAAGAATTTTATGGTGCAAATATACAACGTATAGCAACAATGAATTCTAAAAAATGTTAGTCGACGTAGCTCAGTTTTAGCATATTTGAGCCGCCATGGTCTTCGATGGGCATGGAGGTGATATTAATGACCAAATCACCCTCTTTTAAATAGTTTTCGGATTTAAGGAAGAATTTTATATCCGCAATGGTGTGGTCGGTACTGATTTGCTGGTCGTAGAAAAAGGCTTTAACTCCCCAAAGCAAGTTAAGCTGGGCTAAAATGGACGCATTGCTGGTAAAGACGTAAATAGCGCTATCGGGCCGTTGCGAGGATACCTTAAAGGCTGTATAACCTGAAAAAGACATGGTGATAATGGCTTTCGCTTCCACACGTTGCGCCAATCGGCAGGCATTGAAACATATGGAATCGGTAATAAAGCGAAGGTTTTTCGGATCCGGCATGACTTCCCGATGGTACACCTCAGGGGTCTTTTCCATTTCTTCGATAATGTTTGACATGGTACGAATGACTTCAATGGGATATTTGCCCACAGAGGTTTCACCCGAGAGCATCACAGCATCGGCTCCGTCCAGCACCGCATTCGCCACATCGTTGACTTCAGCCCGTGAGGGGGTCATGTTGTTGATCATGGATTCCATCATTTGGGTGGCGACAATGACGGGTTTGGCATTTGCTACACATTTGTCAATGAGCATTTTCTGAATAACTGGGACCCTTTGGTAAGGAATTTCTACTCCTAAGTCCCCCCGTGCCACCATAACCCCATCGGTGGCGCTTATGATGTCATCGATACTGTTCAAAGCTTCCGGTTTTTCAATTTTGGCGATGGTTTTGGCTTTGCCGCCGTGTTTGGTGATGAGGTGTTTCAGTTCGATAATGTCCCGTGCGTTGCGCACAAAGGACAACCCGATCCAATCCACTTCTTGTTCTATAGCAAAAGCCAAATCTTGGCGATCTTTTTCCGTGAGGGAGGGCATGGAAATTTTTGTATTGGGGAAATTCACCCCTTTTTTAGAGGATAAATTACCGCCTTGAATAACGGTGCAATCAATGCAGCTTTTTTTGTCCGATTTACGGATTTCCAATACTAATTTTCCATCATCGAGCAGGATGCGTTCTCCCGCATTCACGTCTTTCGGCAGGTCGGTGTAGTTGATGGAAAACCGTTCAGCTGTTCCCGTAAGGGGTTCAGTTACTATTTGGCATTGGGCACCAACTTCCAACATTACACCATCATTTTCCATGAGTCCAGTGCGAATTTTAGGACCTTGAAGGTCGGCCAAAATAGCCACATTTGCTTTCAGTTCTCGGTTTAATTCACGAACGGTTCGGATTACTGAGGCATGCTGTTCGTAGGTTCCGTGGGAAAAATTAACGCGACAGACATTGAGGCCAGCTATAAACATTTCTTTGAGGACTTCTTTACTGGAGGAACTGGGTCCGAGGGTGGCTACGATTTTAGTTTTATTCATAGGAGTATTCAAAATTTAACAAAGAGGCAATCGAAAAATCATCCTTGTTGCAACGATATGCTGCAAAAACACATTCGAGTCCACGCAATAAATCCAACATTTGATTTAAATCCAAACTGAAGTTATTTTTAAAGAAAAGAACAAAGTCGAATTGTGGATAATCTTCCAATAAGGGTTTTCCTCCTTGCCTATTTTTAATCAAAATTAACTGCATTTTTTCCAGTTCGTCCCAAAAATGATAGTAATGATACTTCACTACATCTTTGGTTTTTTTTAACGGGATTTCTAAAGGGGTTTCATGAAATTCCAAGCGCCAGTGAAAAAAATCGTTTAAGGTCCAAGCTAAACGATAATCACTGTAGCTTGAGGAAATCCCAATTCCTTCCAGAAGTTCTTCCTCACTTTCATCGATGCGAATTTTTAGCACTTTCTTCACCCTACAAAGGTATCTAAATTACGCACTTAGCACTTGATGAAGTGTTAATTCGTGTGAGGCAAACATTAAAAATTCATGAATTTTTTTCTGCCGATTTATTTTAACGGATTGATACGATTTTTGTAACTAACTTTGATTTTCATAATTCTTCGGTTAACGTATGAAACATTTCCTCCTTATTCTTCTTGTACTACCCGCTTTTTGTGGTTTTAGTCAAGCCTATAAAACGGTCAATAATGTAAATCCCTACAAGGTAATGTTTGGGTTAGGTTGGAGTATCTGGGACAACGACGGTAAGCCGGGAGATATTGCTGCATTTGATCAAATGCAAGCGGAAGTATTTCCTACACGCTTTTTTGCGGATTATTACTTTTACAAAGGATGGAGTGCAGAAGTAGCTTTAGCTTACGTTCGATATAAAGGGCTTCGAACGGTGAATAATCAAGCCAATATTCGTGGAACCGGTTTTTCAACCGATGTTAATCTAAAATATTCCTTTTATTCATTGCTTGGGAAAGGACTGGTGGATCCCTACCTAATTGTTGGTGCCGGAGGTACCATTCACCCATCCAGCGATACCTTAGTACCCTCTTTTTTTCCTACCGTCAATGTGGGTGCTGGGGTAAATTTTTGGTTAAACAACGCCGTGGGGATTCAACTGCAATCCGCCGGCAAAATTGGACTCACTTCCGATTTCTTTGGAAAATCAAACTACCTGCAACACAGTATTGGTGTGGTCGTTCGTCTTGAGTCGGTCAAAGGCAGTAAGGAAGGGGAATTTAAGCGCGAAAAATTAAAGCTCAATACCAAGAAGAAACGAATAAAAACGCCACGTTCCAAAGGCGGTAAGAAAAAAGGCAAAGGAGACGACGCTTAGTGCTGAATCAATAGTTTTTTACGAATCTCCTGATTCTCCGTTTTCAGCACATAGAAATAAACGCCATCGGTTAGTTGGGTGCAGTCATATCGAACGAGGTGTCCACCTGCTTCAAAGAGTTCATCCTTGAGGGTTGCCACCAATTCACCGGAACCGGTTTCTAAAAAAAGCAATACGTTGCGCGCTTGGTTAGAGCTAAAGTAAAAAGGTATAACGCCCGTTACGGGTTGGTCTTCCACGGTATAAAGTGTGCAGTAATCTTCTGTTTTTACATGTTTACGACTTAAGAACCGAAGTAAGACGCGGTACAAAATAAGCAGCAAGAGAATCACCAAGGTTATGCTGAGAAATTTAATCCCTAAGGCCTCGTTAAAATATCTATTCATAATTAGAGCGAAATTACACCATTAATTTCAGAAGCTTTCTCGTAAATTTTGATAATTGCATCAACATCCAGCATCACCACCTTCACACTCACGCTGGTATATTTGCCTTGCTTCGATGGATGTAAGGTCATTTCTGTATGATCTTCAAACAATCCCGTAATTCGCGCAATTTTTTCAGAATCGCTCGGGACGATGAACTTGAAAAAATAAACGTTCGGCCATTCTAAAAGCAGCAACTGATCTCGTAATTGATCAAAAGTTTCCATGGTGTAAAGGTACACTGTTTAGAACTAAACGCTTCGTCCTAGCGCTTGAATTGTTACCTTTGCGTCGCATGAAATTTCTCCTCTTTATGCTTTCATGGATTTCCTTGGCTGCTTACGGTCAGTTTAAGCTTCCCGCACAAAGAATCACCGAGAAAATTTCGGTAGATGGGGTCAAAAATGAAGCAGCTTGGGGCCTAAGTAATCCGAGCCAAGAGCACTTCACCACGCTGCGTCCAAGCCCAGGAAACAAGGCGTCTTTTCCTACAACGATTAGCGTACTATACGACGATAACGCCCTGTATTTTTTCATCGAGTGCTCGGATTTTCCCGACTCGGTTTCGCGTGTGCTAAGTGTACGAGACGACAACAATGCCAACATTGATTTCGTGGCGATTTTTTTGGATACGTACAACGATCGTCAGAACGGCTTTTATTTTGGGATAACATCTATGGGCGTACAAATGGATGGAAAAATACTTTCCAATGAATTGAATTCGCAACTCAACCTCGTTTGGGTTAGTGCAGTAAAACTAGGGACGAAAGGGTGGTGTGCGGAGTTAAAGATTCCCTATTCGGCAATGCGTTTTGCGGAAAAAGAAGTGCAAGATTGGAACATCAACTTTACCCGCCAAATTGCGCGAAAACGCGAACAATCCTGTTGGTTTCCGGTAAGGCCTGACTTTGAAAACTACTTGGTTAATAGCGGAAAATTGGTCGGTGTTGCGCATATTAAACCCCCACTTCGGTTGAGTTTGCTTCCCTACATTTCTTCGTACTTAAACCAGCAAAGCAGCACTAAGTATGCCCGATCCTTGTTTGGAGGGATGGATGTTAAATTTGGGATCAACGAAGCTTTTACCCTAGACCTTACCCTCGTTCCCGATTTTGGTCAAGTTATTTTCGATAACCAAGTATTGAATACCTCGCCCTTTGAAATTGAGTTTAACGAAAACCGTCAGTTTTTTACGGAAGGCATGGAGCTTTTCAATAAATCCGGGATTTTCTATTCCCGACGCATCGGGGTGCAAGCCCCTATGGCCGTATTAAAGACGAATCTGCTAGAAAATGAAGTAATTTATGGTGTACAGGATAAACCCCAACTTTATAATGCGACTAAATTATCAGGGAGAACACGTAAAGGCTTGGGCGTCGGGGTTTTTAACGCGGTTTCAGCGCCTACGGTTGGAGTGGCTTATAATACCGTTACCAACGAAAAACGTGAATTCCTTGCGGCACCCTTAACGAATTACAACACGGTGGTGCTGGATCAAAATTTACGGCAAAACAGCTCCATTACCCTCACCAATACCAACGTGACTCGAGCAGGGAATTTCTACGATGCCAATGTAACCGCATTGAACACCAATTTGAATTTTTACGACAACTTATACTTTCTAAATGCGAAGGCAACCTGTTCTCAAAAGTTTTTATCCACCGCCGATCAACTTGGATATAATTGGGGAATTGGTGCGGGAAAAAAAAGAGGGAATTTGATATACTCCATGAACTATTTTGAAGAGGACAATCACTACGACAACAATGATATCGGGATAAACCCAATCAACAACCGTAGAATTGTCTCTTCCAACATCGGTTATAGGCACTATAAACCCCTTGGTAAATTTGTGCGCTTAACGACCAATTTGTCCCTCAGTTACAACCGTTTATTTGCTCCGAATGTGTATACAGAATCCTACTTTGATTGGACGGCGACCGCGCTAACTAAAACCTTTGACGCTTTTGGAATAAACGCCTATGCATCCTTTACCGACAAATTCGATTATTTCGAACCAAGAACCTGGGGAAGCTATTTTATTGTTCCGCGTTGGCACGGTGCCGGGGCTTGGATTTCTACCAATTATCAAAAGGCTTTCGCTGTGGATGCGAACTTTTATTATGAAGGATTTGGAACTAATCAACCATGGAAACATTTCACTTATACGTTTTCGCCTCGAATCAGACTTTCTAAAAAGATGCTCGTGGTTATGGAATGGTTTTTAGAACAACAACGCAGTGATCGGGGCTTTGCTGTGCAATTCAGTACCCCGGTGGATACCGTTCAGGGAATTTTGTTTGGGGAAAGGAACCGTAACATTTTAACCCAGTTGCTCGAATTGAATTATACCCTTACCAACCGAATGAACCTTTCCTTAAGAACACGTCATTATTGGTCCGTGTTGGATTATCATCGTTTTTTTACCCTGAATCAAGACGGCACCTTATTGCCGGCCTCAACCCTAGGCTTAGATGCAGAGGGCCATTCTGCTTACAACTTAAATTACAATGCCTTAACAGTGGATTGTGCGTTCAGATGGGTGGTAAAACAAGGAAGCGAATTAAGTATGGTTTGGAAAAGCTCCGTTTTCCGTTCGGTTCAAAATATCACACCGAATTATTTTCAAAACATGAACGATCTTTTCAATGCAGGACTATTCAACAGTTTTTCCATTAAATTCTTGTACTGGTTGGATGTCGCAGAGCTTAAATCAACTATTCGTTCGAAAAATAAGCATTGATTCGCGCTTTGCAATTCATTCCGATATCTTTCCAAAACAAGTTCACATCACCAACATGCAGGCTAGGATAGTTTTTTGCCATCCAGGAAATCGGCCATTTTGCGCGCTTTAGGCATACAGCACCTTGACACAGATCTGCGTCAAAACAGTTTTTGTAGATGGATCCATTCTGGTAAAGAAAGCCCTGATGTGCTGTTCGATCGACGTGAGGGCTTAAATCCCAACTCAAGGGATTAATGCATAATCGGTTTTTATACCAAACAGGATAACGGTAAGTATCCGGCTTTTCATACATGGTATTCCAACTAACGTAACCTCCATAACCGTTAGGCTTGGTCATAAAAGGTAGCTGTTGGATTTCGTTCGAATCGATGCCAATGCCTGGAAGATAGGCCGCAACGAGTTGCTTCGACAGCGGTTTTCCATCAATAAATTCTTTGATGAGCAGGTTCAATTGCGTGCTTCCTTGACTGTGTCCTGCTAAAACGAAGGGCCGGCCTTGATTATAATGATCCAAATAGTAGACAAAAGCAGCCTTTACGTCTTCATAGGCAAACAAAAGGGCTTCTCGTCCCCTTCCTTGAATAGAATCATAAGCTCGAAGGTGTGCCTGGCGATAAAACGGTACAAATAGCCGTCCGCATTCTAACCAAGCACTGGCTTGAAATTTAACCGCTTTTTGGAGAATGTCTTCCCGCATTGCTTGATCTTCGAAGGGCAAATTCCACCGTGAATCTTGGGCGTCAACAAGGAATGTAGGATAGACGTAAAACACATCCACTTTGCTAATCCAAGTGGAATCTAAGGTCTTTTTCTTGAAAAACTCGGGATTTTTTTCGGGCAGCACCATCCAATAATCTGCCTTGGCGAAATCTAAGGGTTGTGCCGTGGTTGAAGTGTATAAAAACAAGCACCCTACCGCTACCCAAAGCCGGTTATTCCTGAATGCTCTTGCTGAATTGAAATAACCAATCATACATCTCATCCGTTCGGAACATCCGTTCTAAATCTCCGTGGTCCGCCTTGGGAAGTCGAGTATAGATTAAATGCTCTCCACCGTTGCAATTTTTGATTGCTTTGACCATTTTTTCTGATTCGGAAATGGGAACTGCATTGTCTAAAGCTCCATGTTGAATCCACAAGGGCACAGTAGCAAGATTGCAGCCGTCTTTTACGTTTCCACCCCCGCACAAGGCCACCGCCGCAGCCACTAATTCGGGATATTTTCCGGCAAAATTCATCGTTCCATACCCTCCCATGCTCATCCCACAAACGTAAACGCGATTCGTATCCACGGTGAAGGTTCTTTTGACGAAATTCAACACGCTTAACACTTTATCCGGGTTCCAACCGTTGTTCGTTTGGGGTGCTACTACAATAGCGGGTATTTTCCTTCCTTTTTCAATTTCTGAGATAACTCCGTAGCGCTTAACGCGATTCAAGTCGTTTCCCGATAAACTTTTTCCATGCAGAAAAATCAATACCGGTGGGCACGATTTTAAAATACTGTCCGAGGGTAAATGCAACCAAAATGGGTAATCTGCTTGTTGGTAAATGGGTTTCAATTGTGCCATTGGTTTTCCACAACCAACCCAAAAACTTAGGATAATTAAAGCGCTTTTGAGAAATTTCATGCGGCAAAAGTAGGTGCAAAGCTTCCAAATAACAAATCGTAGGTCTATCTTAACATTATTTTAAGAAAACCAAATATCGCGCACCATGGGCTTTCCTGCATAGGCGTTCAATCGGTCGATAATGATTTGTTTTCCTTGGGCTAATTCCTCCCGTGCAACGGATGAGTCAATGGTTACATGCAACACCCCATTGCGCAGATGAAGGCTCGTAGTACGATGCGCTACGGCAGGACCCATTAATTCGGGCCAAGCTTGTATTAAGTCAACTTCCTGCAGTTTGCTTTCCATGCCATATACCTGAAACATTCGATCCATTACCTCTTTCAACGGTTGATTGTCTGAACTGCGTTTGAATTCTTCGAGGTTAAACTTCATGATTCTATCAAGGGAAGCTCAAAGATACGTAAATCCTCTTGAGTGCTCAATAAGCTTTTTACCCGATCTTTTTCGGTATCCGTTATGATTACTTGACCGAACACATCCTTACTTACCAGATCGAGCAACTTTTGAACGCGTGAATGATCAAGTTTGTCGAAGATGTCGTCCAACAACAGCACCGGTTTCTTTCCAGTATGTACATGAAGGTAATGGTATTGTGCTAACCGCAACGCCAAAATGAACGACTTTTGTTGACCTTGCGAACCGAATTTTTTGACCGGATGTGTATTCAAGGTAAGCGCCAATTCGTCTTTTTGGGGTCCAATCGTGGAATATTGAAACAGTATATCGCGGCGTTCGTGGTTGGCTAACAACGCAATAAAATTGCCTTGTTGGAAATCCGACCGATAATGAATATCAGGAAGCTCATCGGACTGTCCGATTTGACTGAAGTTTGCACGAAACAATGGGATAAACTCCTCGATAAAGGCTGCGCGTCTTTGGTGAATTCGCTCACCAACCTCGCTAAACGATGGATTCCAAATGGAAAGTTCTTCGCGTTGGGACTTCCCCGAAGCTATGTTCTTTAGCAGGGCGTTCCGCTGATCTAAAATGCGATGGAACAGTATTAAATCTTCCAAATAATCACGGTCAATCTGTGAAATGATTCCGTCTAACCACTTTCTTCGAATTTCATTCCCCTCCGCGATGAGATCGCCGTCGTAAGGTGAAATAAACACCACGGGATATAAACCAATATGGTCCGACAATTTTTCGTAAGCAACTTTATTGCGTTTCACGACTTTTTTAGCCCCTGCTTTTACCGAACAAAGCACTTGATCGCTTCGTTGGTCTTGAACCCATTGTCCCTGGATGCTAAAAAAACCTTGATTATGACGAATGTTTTGTTTGTCTAAGGGGTTTAAATAGGATTTACACATGCTCAGATAGTGAACAGCATCTAAAATATTGGTTTTTCCAACGCCGTTTTTTCCTACAATGGCATTGACTTTCGGGCTAAAATCCAACGTAAGAAAGTCGTGATTTTTATAGTTAACCAATTGCAATTGTCCTAGGTAGTGCATTGCACAAAGGTAGTAGGATTTCAGCTTCAAGGGTTTGTGTATCTTGACCATCTGGCCTACCTTTACGAAAATTTTTTACATGTCTAATGCTATTTTCTCTGTTCCTAAGGCCGTAAATGAGCCTGTAAAATCCTATGCAAAAGATTCTGTGGAGCGTGCTAGCTTGCTTGCAACCTATGATCAGTTGTACCACCAAGATCCCGTAGATATACCCATGTACATAGGTGGGAAAGAAGTTCGCACCGAAAATAAGCAACGGATGGCTCCTCCGCATGAACACGCGAAAACACTGGGTTTTTTCAATTACGGTGATGCCTCTCACGTACATGCGGCCATTGAAGCAGCGTTAGCAGCAAAGTCAACGTGGGCGAATCTACCATGGCAAGACCGTGCAGCAATCTTTTTGAAGGCCGCAGATTTGTTGGCAGGACCCTACCGAAATCGAATGAATGCAGCCACGATGTTAGCACAATCCAAAAACGTGTTTCAAGCGGAAATTGATGCGGCCTGTGAGCTGATTGATTTTTTTAGATTCAACGTTCAGTTCATGACACAGATTTACCGAGAGCAGCCCGAATCCCTTCCAGGAATGTGGAACCGCTTGGAGTATCGTCCCTTGGAAGGATTTGTCTTGGCTGTTACTCCGTTCAATTTCACTTCCATTGCAGCTAATTTGTGCGCGGCTCCCGCGATGATGGGAAATGTTGTGGTTTGGAAACCGGCTGATTCCCAAGTGTACTCAGCCCAAGTAATCATGGAACTGTTCCAAGAAGCCGGCCTTCCCGACGGTGTAATAAACATGGTAACCGTAGATGGGCCTGTTGCCGGGGAAGTGGTTTTTCAACACCGCGATTTTGCCGGGTTACATTTTACAGGATCAACTTCCGTTTTTAAATTTCTGTGGAAAACCATAGGATCGAATCTAGACGCGTTCCGAAGCTATCCCAGAATTGTAGGAGAAACGGGGGGAAAGGATTTTGTGGTTGCGCATTCCTCTGCCAATCCGAAAGAAGTAGCCACCGCTTTAGCCCGCGGGGCCTTCGAATTTCAAGGTCAAAAATGTTCTGCAGCCTCCCGAGGATACTTGCCTAAATCGCTATGGGATGAAGTAAAAAGGGAACTTGTGCAACAAGTGCAATCCTTCAAGATGGGTAGCCCTTCCGATACCTCCAATTTTGTCAATGCGGTAATTGACCAACGCGCTTTCAAAAAAATCGCTGGATACATCGATTATTGTAAGGCCCAATCCGATGCTGAGCTTATTGTAGGCGGGAACTACGACGATTCTATAGGATATTTTATCGAACCCACCGTCATAGTAACATCCAATCCCTCTTTTAAAACGCTTGTGGAGGAGATTTTTGGACCCGTACTTACGCTTTACGTTTACGAGGATGATCAATTTGAAGCAACCCTTCGCTTAGTGGATCAGACTTCAGACTACGCTTTAACCGGCTCCATTATGGCGAAGGATCGTTATGCCATTGAAACGGCCTCCGTGCTTTTACAACATTCCGCTGGGAATTTTTATATCAACGATAAACCCACCGGGGCGGTGGTCGGACAGCAACCCTTCGGAGGGGCAAGAGGTTCGGGAACCAACGATAAAGCAGGAGCGTCCATGAATTTATTGCGTTGGGTTTCAGCAAGGACGATTAAGGAAACCTTCGTGACACCCACCGATTACCGCTATCCTTTTTTAGAACAATAATGTAACGAGTTTAGCCTTGGGTAATTATTAAAACATGCGTAATAAACTCCTACTTTTACTGGCTCTGGTTTTCTGTTTATCAGCGGTAATGCCTTGGGAATCTGGGTATGCTACATGGAAATGGATGTTGGTTGAAATGCGTCCGGAATTTATTTCCAATGACCTCGAAATTCCCACCGTTTCGGGAATCGAAGCGATCCCGGAAGACCTCAAAGATAAAATACCAACGACAGGTAAAATAATATTAGTGGATTTTAGAAGACCCTCCTACAAAAAAAGACTTTGGGTTATCCAAAATCAACAAGTTAAACTTTTTTGCCGTGTGGCTCATGGGAAGAACTCCGGCGAAGTTTTCGCCACCCAGTTTAGCAATGATCAAGGGAGTTTCAAAAGCAGCATCGGATATTTTTTAACCGGGGAGGCCTACCTGGGCGAAAAAGGCTGGGCCATGAAATTGCACGGTCAAGATCGAGGCATCAATGATTTGGCATATGAACGAGGTATCGTGTTTCACGGAGGGGAATATGTCTCAAAAGCATTTTTGCTGCGCAATGGGCGAATTGGAAGAAGCCATGGATGCTTCGTTACAGAACCCCAAAACAATGCGAAAATTATACGTTGGTGTCAAAATGGCACGCGGGTTTGGGTGGTTGGTCATCAACCTGTTCGGATCTAACGTACCCTGAGTTTTTTTTGTTATTTTTAACCCATGAAAACAAGGTTAGCCGACGGCACGGAGGTGCATTGCTTGCAGAAGCCTGAGGCTCGTATGCTGGACCATCATGTGGAAGGCTATTTAAAACACGGGATTTCCATTCAAGACAATCACGTAGTTTTTGATGTAGGCGCAAATATTGGGATCTTCGGGGTTCGTGCCTTGCAAAAAGCAGCTGGGGTGAATGTTTATGCATTTGAACCCATTCCTGAAATTGCATCGGTACTCCAAAAGAATGCAACACTGCACGGGGAACATCAAATGAAAGTATTCCAAAAGGGAGTGTCTTCGGCGCCAGGTCAAGCTACCTTTACTTACTTTCCCAATACCCCCGCGCTATCAACCTTACATCCGGAGCAATGGGACAACCGCCCCGGAGCGTTTAAAGAGGCGGTTAAAAGCACGATGAAAAACCCTCCGAAAAGTATGCGTTGGATGCGTTGGATTCCGACCGTTTTTGCAGGGGTGATTGCCGCATATTTAGTTCGTGGTCGTAAAACTGTCCACTGTGAATTAACCACCCTAAGCGAAGTGATCGAACAAAATGCCTTGCATCGAATTGATTTGCTTAAAATCGATTGCGAAGGAGCTGAATGGGACGTACTCATGGGAGTTAAGGATGCAGATTGGACCAAAATTCAAGCAGCCGTCATTGAAGTACACGATATCGATGGGCGTCTTGCAAAGGTTGAAAATCTGATGAAAGCAAAAGGCTTTAATGCTATTTACTCCGAGCAAGAAGACGGCTTGGAGAATTCTCAGATGTACAACGTTTTTGCCCTTAAATCATGACCGCAATTTATTTTTCTTGCTGCATTGTTGGTCTGTTATTAATTACGAACAGTATTGGATTTGTGTACTCCTTGCTGGTAATTTATACCCCCTGGTTGAATCGTTTTAAGATACAGGCAAAAGCATACCGAAAAGGCATTTTTTGGAAACGGATGCCCTTGTACCTGTCAAATTTTTTGATGTTGTTGGTTTTTTCCGGAGTAGGTTCTTACCTTGTTTTTCCTTATTTGGAATCTACTTGGATAAACCCGGGGTGGATTGCCTTGCAAGTGCTCGTTGCGTTTGTGGTCGATGATGTATTCTTCTATTTCTACCATCGATGGCTTCATCAAAATAAATATATGCTCGGCAAAGTGCACAGCATCCACCATCGCGCAAGCCCTCCCTTTCCCTTGGAATATCTTTATGCACACCCCTTGGAATGGATGCTTGGAATGCTTGGTGCCGTGCTAGGATTTGCGGTTGCTGCGCTGGTTATGCCGTTAAATGTATATGCCGTCTTGGTTTTTGGAGCTTTGAGGAATTTACATGAAATTCATATTCATTCTGACTTGAATGTCCCGGTGTTGAGCCAAATACCCTTGTTGTCAAAAACAAAACATCATGACGATCACCACAGTTTTTTAGAGGGGAACTATGCGTCAACGTTTATTTGGTGGGACCGCTTGTTTAAGACTGAAATCAAGGAAAAATCATGAAATTCGCTCTGGTGGTTTTAAGTGTTGCTTCTTTGTTGATGTCATCCTTCTGTCCTAAGGTCAAGAAAAAAACCTTTCAAATAACGGTGAAAGCAACCGGAATAGCCCCGGTAGAAGGCATTATGGAATACGCACTCTACAACAACTCAAAGGTGTACGCAAAGGTCGGTAAGACCTATAAACTTATTCGAAAGAAAATAACAGCCAATGAAATGTCGGCAACGTTTACGGAGGTGCCCGAGGGCAGGTACGCCATGTGCATTTATCACGATGCAAATAGCAACAATACGTGCGACAAGAATTTTTTTGGAATACCCACGGAAGGCTACGGTTTTTCGAATAATATGCGACCGATTCTTTCGGTTCCCTCCTTTGAAGATTGCTCCATATATGTAAAAACAGACCGCGCAATCAGCATTAAATTGATTTATTAAATGCTAAAAACGCAAGATGCGTTTTACCCGTGCATGGTTTCGGTTTTACCGTATTGGTTCATCAACGCTGCCTCAAATTCCAAAAACGCATTCCAACATCGATCCACATCCACCCCTTGTCCATACTTTCGAGCAAAACCAAGAAAGGTGGTGTAATGGCGGGCTTCACTCTCCATCAACGAGCGGTAAAAGGAGCGTAATTCTTCCACGGCTAATTGCTCAGAAAGCAGTTTGAATCGCTCGCAACTTCGCGCTTCCACCATAGCCGCGAATAGCATTTTATTCACAAATTGACCCTGCGGTGAACTATGCGTTTTGTTTCTTCGCAAGTGCTCCGATAAATCGTTTACATAAGGGTCTTTTCGCTCAAATCCTAAGGTAAACCCCATGGAGATTATTTTTTCATGCACTAAGGCAAAATGCTCCATTTCTTCACGACAAATTTCCGTCATCGCTTGCACCAAATCAGGATACATCGGGTATTGGACTATTATGGAAATCGCATTGCTAGCTGCTTTTTGTTCGCAATACGCATGGTCAGTGAGAATTTCCTGCAGGTTCATTTCAACCAGGTTCACCCATCGGGGATCAGTCGCCATTTTCAACCCTAACATATCCTTTTTTAAGCAAATTTAGGGATTTAACCCCCGAAAACAGCAACTTGTTGTACATTTGAAATATGCCCAATCGAAGAGATTTCCTCCGCTGGACCGCATTAGGAAGCGCCATGTTTAGCGTTTCACCACTTCATTCCATGCCTAAGCCACTGCCAAACGAGCCGAAAAAAGCTCCCTTAATTCCTGATCGCCTGAAACCCGGTGATACCGTAGCGGTGCTTGGTTTAGCAGGAGTGGTTATGGATTCTAAAGTGGTTGACGAATTTAAGAATACCTTGACCAATCTTGGATTAGTTTCTTGGTTGGCACCATCCGTTGCGTACAAATATGGGTACCTCTCTGGAACCGATGATCAACGGTTAGAAGATTTAAAGCAAGCCCTATTAAACCCTGAAGTTAAAGCGATAATGTGCATTCGAGGAGGATGGGGAAGTGCCCGATTGATGGAAAAAATCGATTGGAATTGGTTTATTCAAAACCCTAAGATTTTGGTGGGATTTAGCGATATAACCTATCTCCTGAATGCCATCACCCATCGAACCGGACTAGTTACTTTTCATGGCCCGGTGGGTAATTCAGGGTGGGGGCCTTTCACCACTGAGTACTTCAAAAAAGGGGTTTTTAATGCTACGCTCCTTGAAATCGAGTTGCCGAAAACCCCGGAGTCCAAGAGGTTGTTCTCAAAACCGGGAATTGCCCAAGGAGCCCTTGTCGGAGGAAATCTATGCGTTTTCACATCCATGCTCGGTAGTCCGTATTTTCCGGATTGCAAGAATAAAATTCTGGTACTCGAAGAAATTGGCGAAGAGCCCTACAGAATCGATCGTATGCTTACTTCGTTGCGCTTGGCTGGGGTTTTCCAACAAATAAGCGGGTTAATCCTCGGGAAATTCACCGATTGTACTCCCGAATCACCGCAACAATCCTTCACCCTTGAACAAGTGCTAAAAATGCACTTTGAAGAAGTGTCCTTTCCCGTACTTTACAATCCACGAATTGGTCATACCCAAGATCATTGCACTTTACCCCTCGGCATATCGCTGGAGTTAAATGCGGATTTAGGAACGATTAGATATTTAAATCCCGCAGTGAAATAGCCTGAACCGTTGTATATTTGTCCGACATTTTCAAACATGCTTCATGAATCATTCATCTACACTTCTGCGAGCCTTTTCCCTTATGTGTGATGCAAAAAACATCACTGAACTTCTCGAAGCTAACCGCGAAATTACTTCCAAATACGTGCATGCCACCTCCCGCGGACATGAAGCAGTCCAGTTGGCGTTGGCCCTGCAATTAACCCCGAAAGATTGGGTGTCTCCGTATTACCGAGATGATAGCATCCTGTTGGGAATTGGGGTAACTCCCGAGGAACTGTTCCTGCAGGTATTAGCCAAAAAAAATGACCCTTTTTCCGGAGGTCGGACCTATTATTCTCATCCATCGTTAAATCAACCCGACAAGCCAAAAATAATTCATCAGTCTTCAGCTACCGGTATGCAGGCTATTCCCACCACGGGCATCGCTTTGGGGTTACAATACAAAGAAAAAATGAACCTCGTTCCCGAGGAGGAACAACAAGCAATCGTTGTTTGCTCCTTAGGGGATGCCTCATGCACAGAAGGGGAAGTTTCAGAAGCCTTCCAGATGGCGGTACTGAAACAATTACCCATTTTATATTTTGTTCAAGACAATGGATGGGATATTTCAGCAAATGCTCAAGAAACACGGGCTCAAAACATTGCAGAATTCGCAGCCGGGTTTAAAGGAATGGGTATTGTTTCCGTGGATGGATCAGATTTTGAAGCATGTTACGAAGCACTTAACGCCACCCTTTCCATCATCCGTAAAGAACGTCGGCCGTTCATCCTTCATGCTACCGTTCCTTTACTCAACCATCATACGTCAGGCGTACGAATGGAATGGTATCGCGATGATCTCGATAGGGCTGCCAAAAAAGATCCGTTTCCTAAATTGAAAAATGCGTGCATCCTCGCCAACATAGCGCATTCGACCCTCGATCAATTGGCAAATGAATCGGTGCAGCGTGTACAAGAGGCCTACGAAAGGGCCTTAGCCTCACCGGATCCCGATCCTTCCACGGTTCAAGATTTTATTTTTGCTCCAACTTCGATTCAGGAAGAGGTTGGTGTGCGAACCCCGAAAGGAAAGAAAAAAACCGTTATGGTCGATGCTGCGTTGTTTGCCGTGCGCGAAATTATGCAGCAACACCCTGAAGCACTTTTGTACGGTCAAGATGTTGGGCGCAGGTTGGGCGGAGTATTTCGAGAAGCTGCAACCCTTGCAGAAACCTTTGGTGATCATCGTGTTTTCAACACGCCCATTCAAGAAGCCTTCATCATTGGTTCAACAGTCGGTATGTCGGCCGTCGGACTAAAACCCATCGTAGAGGTGCAATTTGCGGATTATATTTGGCCGGGATTAAACCAACTCTTTACGGAAGTGTCCCGCAGTTATTATCTTTCCAACGGTAAATGGCCGGTGAGCGCCGTAATCCGTGTTCCGATCGGGGCTTATGGCTCAGGAGGGCCATACCATTCCTCCAGCGTGGAATCCGTACTGGTGAATATTCGAGGAATTAAAGTGGTATATCCTTCCAACGGAGCGGACCTAAAAGGTCTTTTGAAAGCGGCTTATTACGACCCCAATCCAGTAGTCATTCTGGAACACAAAGGGTTGTATTGGTCAAAAATTCCGGGAACAGAAGAAGCCATGTCGGTGGAACCGGATGAGGATTATCGGGTTCCTTTGGGTAAAGCAAGAATAGTTCTTGCGGCCGAAGATCCGAGGGTGAACGAAGGTAAGAGCTTAGGCGTGGTCACCTATGGACGAGGGGTATATTGGGCGCTCGAAGCAGCAAAAGCGTTTGGTGGTCAAGTGGAAATCCTTGACCTTAGATCCCTGAATCCTTTGGATTTTGAGGCAATGGAGGCCCTCGCCAAACGCCATGCGAAAATTTTGGTGGTTTCTGAAGAATCGAAGGAATGCACGTTTGGGTTAAGCCTGCTCGGAAGAATTCAACAACATTGTTTTCAATACCTCGATGCTCCCGTACAATTGGTTGGCTCGATAGATACTCCGGCAATCCCGCTAAATGCGGAGCTGGAAGCAGCCTTGTTACCGAATTCCCATATGGTTCAAGAAGCCATGCTCCATTTATTAAATTACTAACTCATGGAATTGAAAGAAGTTATTCAACAAGTAAAGGTTTTTCATGAAGCGTTTGGAATTGAAAACAATACCCAACCTTCGCTCCTTGATGAATCCGGGGCAGTTCTTCGCTACAATCTGATGAAAGAAGAAAACGAAGAATACCTGGAAGCAGCAAAAAAAGGGGATATCGTTGAAATTGCCGATGCACTTGGCGATCAATTGTACATTTTGTGTGGAACCCTGCTACGGCATGGATTGCAGGATAAAATTGAAGCGGTTTTCCTCGAAATTCAACGCTCCAACCTGAGTAAATTGGATGCGAATGGAAATCCTATTTTCCGCGAAGACGGAAAGGTGTTGAAATCCGATCAGTACTTTCGACCAAACATTCAACAGTTTTTTGATAGGTAAGTTATTCACGTTGGGCTATGGAATAAATTATTGCATATCCGCGGATTTACTTTATTAGCATATATACCTTCGTCCTTTAAGCAGAAGTACATGTTGGATTTTTCATTGTTCTTGGTTCCGGTTGAAAAAAAAGAATATTCGGAAAGTCAATTAGGAAAAAAAGTAACCTTTTCGGCAGCATCTACGGCGGAAATTGAGCGGAATTCCCTTTGTTTGGTCCACGTGAAAGAATTTCGAAATCATTCCACCTCCTATCAAGAAAGCCTTGAGTTTAGAGAGCATTTGTACACGCTTTACAGCCAAACTTCATGGAAGTCAAAAATTTATGACTTAGGTGATCTTAATCCCGGGGAGCGAATCGAAGACACTTATTTTGCTCTCCAGACCTTGGTATCGGAATTGGTGAAAATTAGTTGCATCCCGGTCGTGGTAGGGGGAAGTATAGATCTCGTGCAAGCCGTGTTTGTGGGGCTCGAAATTTCGGAACAGTTGATCAATGTGTGTGCGGTAGATGAACGCCTAAACTTGGGGCAACCAGAGACTCCCATTTCAAGCCGTGGATATTTAAGTGGGTTGTTAATGCGCAGGCCTTGTTATCTATTCAACCATGCTACGGTGGGCGTTCAGCCCAACCGAAACGACCCCCAAGAATTAGCGCTCTATGATAAACTCTATTTCGACCAATGCAAGCTTGGCACTTTTAATAGCGATTTTCGACTGGCTGAACCTCATTTACGGAATGCGGATATCGTTGTGATGAATATGGATTCGGTGAAAGCTTCTGAACGCCAAGTGCAACAAGGAAATCCCAATGGATTCACCGTAGAACAGTTTTGTAGAATTGCCAAGTATGCCGGTGTGTCGGATAAATTATCGTGTTTCGGAATTTTTAATGCTCTTCCCAATCCATCCTATGATGCCGCTTTGGTGGCCCATACGCTTTGGTATTTCATGGAAGGTGTTGAAGAACGGAAGGGAGATTTTCCAATAGGAAGTAAAAAGGAGTATCTTCGGTTTTCAGTGCTTATGGAAAACGAATTCAAAGAGTTGGTGTTCTATAAAAGCAATAAAACCGACCGATGGTGGATGGAAGTTCCCTACCCTCCCACAGAATTCACAAAATTTGAACGCCACCATCTTGTTCCCTGCAATAAAACGGATTACGAAAACGCTATGAACAATGAACTTCCGGATCTTTGGTGGCGAACCTACCAGAAACTGGGGTAGTGTACATTTTTTATGATTTTTTTTGATTTTCATTTTTTTGCTTAACTTAGCAAGCATTTTGAAGGGATGTTTTCGTTCAAAAGCAATAAATTAATTTGCAAGTTAATTAGTATGAAATTGAGAATAAACCTTTTAGGTCTTTTTATTGCATTGTTTGCGACCTCATTGGTTGCGCAGCAAGACAAACTCCTTACGCATTTTATGTACGATAAAATGTCGGTCAATCCGGGTGAGACAGGAATTGACGAGGGGATTTGTGCCACAAGTATTTATCGAAATCAGTGGGATAAAGTAAATGGAGCTCCGAATTCTGCTGTGTTAAACGTCGCGGCGAACATGAATCGTTTTTTTCCGGGAGGAATTGGATTGTGTTTTTACAATGACGCCATTGGATTTTCACGTCAAAATAACTTATTGTTGAATTATTCGTATCCTATTTCTTTGGGTAATGCAGGAACCTTAGGTGTGGGTATTGGTGCAGGTATTATTTCCTATGCCATGAATCCTAATTGGATCCCGCCTCAAACGATGAATGACCCTTCGCTTCCCGGGACCAATTTTAGTGCAATTTCGTTGGACTTAAATTTTGGGCTATTCATGAAAGGAAACAATTATTATGCTGGAATTTCATCTACCCACTTGAGCCAGTCGGAGTTATTAGGTTCTTCCACTGGAGTAGGAACAGTTGGTTACAATACTGCAAGACACTATTATTTAATGGGAGGGTATAAAATGATGAATGTAGGCCCGGGAAATTTAGATTTTAACCTCATGGCACGGACGGATTTGGTGAAATATTCTTTTGACATCAATTCGCGTTATTTTATCAAAAAAGACGGTTCGGAATTGGGTTATTTGGGTTTGACCTATCGAACATCGGACGCTTTGGGAATCTTATTAGGATACAACGCCTTCAAGAATTTTACGGTTGGATATTCTTATGATTTAACGTTGAACAAATTATCCAGTATTTCTCGGGGTTCGCATGAGTTATTTGTGAAGTATTGTTATTATTTGCCCATTCCGCCGAAGACGTATTCAACGCATCCTCGATGGCTTGGAAATTAATGTAACCATTTTGAATGTTCTCTCGTTATAACCGAACGATAAAACCTGTAGCAAGTGTAGTTTGGAAATTAGCTAAGAACCAAAAAAGGATAAAATGAAAAAAGTCGTAGTATTAATTTTAGCTGTTGTTTTATTCGCGGCATGTGACCCAGTGGATGGTAACCTTGTGGGAGTTAAAGGTCGTACCAATTGGTATCCCGATGTACTTGGTCCAGGAAAAGTGCCTTATGGAATGGTATATATTCCCTCAGGTGCATTCCAAGCCGGACAAAACGATAAAGATATCATGGGACTTTATACTTCGCGAACTCGAACGGTTTCTATTCAAGCATACTATATGGACGCTTCAGAAATATCGAATAATGAGTATCGCCAGTTTGTCTATTGGGTTCGCGATTCGATTGCACGTGAAAAGTTATACCGTCGACAGTCAGGTGATGACGCAGAGCAATGGATAAATGTTCCTGAGGATTTTTTTCGTGAACCTTACCGCAGCATTATGGATATAGGTTCTGATGTGCTTGGAGGAAATAACGCTTTCGATCCTTTAAGTTCAGAAGGAGTTGAGGACTTAGATAAAGCATTTTTAGCGATTCTTGGATATAAGGGTCCATCAGGTAAACCAGATGCATTCGGTGTCGATAAGAAAAAGTTTACGGATGTTCTTAAGAAAAAAAGAGAGGAGATTGATATTACCATGAATAGTGACGAGGTATCAGCAATTCTTAGTGGTTATGGTAATAATAAATCGGGGAAAACCGACGATCAAAATAGTAAAGATAAAGCGAATCAAGAAAAGACTCTTAAGAGTGAAGGTGGAAGAATGGAAAATAGAAAATACTTCCAATTAAATTGGGAAACTCCGGTAGATTACTCCGATCCTGAAACTCAATTACTTCTATCCGATATGTATGTTTCGAATATAGAACGATTCTATAACAACAAGCAAATTGACACACGACTCTTGTTCTATGACTACTATTGGGTAGATTACAAAGAAGCCGCCAAAAGAGGTAAGGTAATGACCGCTAGCAATGGATTTACTAAATCATTGAACTCCATGGATCCAGCATCACGGCGCAATCCACTTTCGGCAAATGAAAAATCCAATGGTCTTCACAGAGCCACACTTACGAATGATGGGTCAATGGTGATGTATGACGGAACGGTTAAGCCCTTTGAAGATAACGGAGATACCACTGTCATTCCTAGATCCAAAGACGGAGACCCTTTGGTTAACCAGACGTATTTAGAAAACCCGGGACAAGACTTGGATTTAGGTTTTACCAATAGCAAAGGGCAGCATAATGCGCTTCGAGGTCATACGGATCGCAGCCGGTACATCATCAAAGAACGAATCAATGTTTATCCGGATACGTTATGCTGGGTGCGTGATTTTACCTATTCCTATCATGATCCCATGGCAGAAAATTATTTTTGGCATACTGCCTATGATAATTATCCTGTTGTTGGAGTAACATGGTGTCAAGCAAAAGCGTTTTCAATCTGGAGAACGCAATTATATCACAGTTGGTTATTGGCCGGGGGAGATCTTTATGTAAACGATTTTCGATTACCTTCTGAAATGGAGTGGGAACGAGCGGCGCGTGGCGATCTTGAGTTATCTCAGTATCCTTGGGGAGGCCCGTACATTAGAAACGCTAACGGTTGTTTCTTAGCCAACTTTAAGCCGATGCGCGGTAGATATTTCGAGGATGGAGGTTTCCATACCGTGAAAGTATATTCGTACAACCCGAATGCCTATGGATTGTATTGCATGGCGGGTAATGTGGCCGAATGGTGTAACAGCGCCTTTGATGAGTCAGCTTACGAGTTTACCCACGACCTAAATACGGAATATGTATACGACGCTCTGGATGACGATCCTCCGGTGAAAAAAAGAAAAGTCATTCGAGGTGGATCTTGGAAGGATGTAGGATACTATTTGCAAAATGGAACGCGTACCTATGAATATCAGGATACGGCTAAATGCTATATCGGTTTTAGAAATGTAATGACACACCTTGGAAGAGGCGGAAAAGATTTGGATGCTGAAAACGGCGAAGAAATCCAAATGGACATTCAATTAAAATAAAATCTGTAACAAGTAATTAAATCTAAGTTTAACGTTTAAAAATCAAAAATCATGGGAGCTAAAAAAGGAGGAATTGGGGCATGGATGGCAAAGCCAACGGGTAGAAAAGTAATGGGATACGCATTTGGTATAGGCGCTGCCGTAGTAATTCTTGGAGCCTTATTTAAAATTATGCACTGGCCGGGATGTAATCAGATGTTAATTGTTGGTTTGGGCACCGAAGCAGTTCTATTTACGTTAAGTTCCTTTCAACTTACCCACCCTGAACCGGATTGGTCCGTTTATTATCCGTATGCATACCCTGAAAATGAACGTCATCGTGGTTACGATGAAAAAGGAGGAAATGTAGTAAAATGGGATTCCGATGATGTAAATCCTTTGGCAATTAGTGGTGGTGGATCGGGAGCCGGTCAAGATTTCGGCGCTAAAATAGATGCCATGATGGAAAAAGCGGGTGTGAACCAAGCCTTATTTGATAAATTAGGAAATGGCATTGCGCAGTTGCACACTACGGCTGAATCGTTGAAAGGAGTAGCGAATGCTGCTGGAGCCTCCGATGCCTATGTGAACGCGCTCAACGAAGCTGCTACGAATATTTCAAAACTTTCAGATTCTTATGAAGCCGCCTCCAAAAACGTTGCAGGAATCACCGTGGACGGAACAGCAGTTCAAGATTTTGGAATGCAAATTACCACCGCAGCCAATAATTTGAAAGAATTGAACGCGAGTCTTGCAGGAGTAGGATCGTTACAAACCGTAATGAATAGCCTATCTGAATCGGCGGATGACACGAAAGCCTATGCTAGCAACATGAAAGTTCTCGCTAAGAATTTAGAGGACTTGAACAGCGTATACGGAAATATGCTGCGTGCAATGGGTAAGTGATTTTAGGTTAAATATCAATACTTAAAAAAAGAAAGAAATGGGAGGAGCTAAGGAAACCCCAAGGCAGAAGATGATTTCGATGATGTACATCGTACTTACAGCACTTTTGGCCTTGAACGTATCAAAACAAATTTTGGATGCTTTTGTGGCCATTGAGGCGAACATTCAAAAAGGTGCCTTGACGCAATTGCAGCGCGGTGATGATTTGAAAGGTGAGCTCAAAAGTGAACTTGCAACCTCAAAAAGTGCGGATGAAGCGGAAAAACGTAAGAAGATTGAAAACGCTTTGAAGTCCATCGCTGAAATTGATAAAGAAGCGCAGGTGGTTATTAAAAACATTGATGACGCAAAATTGTTGCTTTTAGAAAAATTAGGCGAGCTACCTGCAGGTACTCCTGCAACACCTGATGCTCCTGATAAAATTCTTTGGGTAAAATATAGCCCTAACCAGCCATTGCTACCATCCAAGTTAAACTTAACCGCCCTTCAAGCGAAGGATGAGTTTGATACTCCAATGCGTGAATTAGGAATTGTTGAACTCGAAGAAATCGATAAAAATGGAGTTGGAATGGCGAAATTATGGCTGCCTTACAAAGGTTTTCGTAAAAGGTTGGTTGAAATTTGTGGTACCTATTCTTTACCAGATAAATCCTACAAAGTAACAATCAACGGATCGGTGGATAAGTTTAAAGACAATAAAGATTTGGAGTCCCAAGTTGGGGCACTGATCAGTAAAGGAAATAAAGTAAACGAGGCTGAATTACCTGAATTGGTTACTATATATTCGGAATTAACCAAAATGGAGTTAGATAAATACGGTCACGACGGTGACATTCAGGAGAATGTACATTGGTTGGGAAGAACTTTTTTCCATGCGCCCATGATTGCAGCCTTAGCGTCTTTGTCCACGTTGCAATATGAAATCTTAGCAGCTCGTGCAAAAGCGGTTGGCTTAATAAAGAGTAGAATTTCAACAGGTGAATATTCATTTAATAAAATCTCGGCGTTGGCAAGACCTTCCGTCGCTGTAGCATCCTCAGGTGATAAATTCGAGGTTTATATATCCATGGCCGCTTATGATACGGATAAACCGCCAGTGTTAAAAGCTGGTTATCCTGGGACATTAAAGGAAATTAAGGACGGTGTAGCAACATTGGAACTTACCGCTTCAGGTTCAAATGAAATGACAATCTCTGGTACCGTAGGGATTGCGAATAAAATGGGATCCATGAAATGGGAAGAATTTAATACGAAAATATTCATTGCTGAAAAGGGGGGTGGGTCTATCGGTTTACCCCTTCAAACGGCGCTTTATGCAGAATGGGATAATAAAATTACGGCATCTGCGGGTGGTTCCAATATAAAGTCGATGACAGTGTCTTGCAATGGGAAAAATTGTCCAAAGGTTGGAGGATATTATGTTGCCCGTGTCACTCCTTCTAAGGATGGAGCTACAATTATCGTGAATGCCAAAGATAAAGATGATAAACCAGTTACATTTAAACAATCCTTTCCAATTCGTCCATTTCCGGAGCCAACTATATTAACTGCTTCCCTCTCTGCAAAAGGAGGGCCGATTTATGTAGGTCTCCCTCCTGGAGCGGTTATGCAAGGAGTACAATTTATTATAACTGAAATGAAAGTTGGTTCCACCAAAGTTTCGGGTAATATTGTACCTGCTAATGCGTTACGTGCGTTTTCACCAGGTTCAGTGGTAGGAATTTATGGTTCTGCGAAACGTGCAGACACTGGGAAAATGACCACATTTAAAGGATCTATTCAAATTCAATAAAAATAATATGATGATGCGATTTCTCGTTTTAATTTCTTGGACGTTTTATGCGGGATGGGTGTTAAGTCAAAATGGTAACGATATCCAACGAGGTCCTGCCAATATGCCTGCGGATGGTATTATTGACGGAGTGGTGGTTAAGGAAGAGGTACCAGTTCGTTCGCGTATTGAATATGAGTTCGTGCGCGAATCAGATTACGTATGGTCAAAGCGCATTTTTTCTCGAATTGATGCTCGTGAGAAAGCAAACCATAAACTATTCTTACCCTACGATAAGTTTACGAAAGAATTTACCCAAAATCCACCGAAAAATGCGGCGGAAATGATGGATCACAAGGGGTGGATAAGAAATCAATCTAGATTAAGTTTGTGGTCCATTATTTTGCAACATTTAATGAATGGTGATCTTTCCATGTTTTTTGTTGCAGATACCAATGATTTTAATTTCGCTAAGGAGGATGGATATTCTTTTAAGTATCGTTTAAATCGATATAATGCTGACAAGGATAAAAACTCATATTACAGCCAAAACACGAATTATTCAAAACATATTGTTGATCGTTGTGGTGGGTTTTTTGAAGGAACTCCGTTGGACGGAATGTATCAAGGGCAAGGGAAGGTATACATGACAGACTATATGAATTATAAAACCTTTAAGGATTGGACAGATAATTATATCAAAACGGATTACGATGCCAATAATATCGGTGCACAGTGGCAGCCGGATATTAAAACCAAAATGGCCGATCCTTCTTTTGAAAAATCGTGGAACAAAGCACAGGCGAAAGCGTTAAAAACCAACGCGGATGTTTCTCTGCTGTCTGAAGATTTGACGTTTTTTGTTTCCTCCGAATTAATCACAGCATTTAATATTAAAGAAGATTGGTTTTTTGACAAAGAACGGTCTGTTTTAGATAAACGTATCATTGCTATTGCCCCAGTTGCGAAATTTACCCTTGACACAGCTAAAGTTTCAAAACGAGGCGGATTGATTATGATAGATCCTTATGCAAATCCTCCAACATTGGTTGCTAGTATTAGTGGGGCAAAAACTCCCGTAAATGCATCAACGCCAACGGCTGAATTTGAAATGTTTTGGTTGTATTTTCCGCAGCTAAGGAACGTGATGGTAAATTACTATGTGTACAATGAGCAAAGCGATGCGCAATGGATGTCCTTTGATGATTTCTTTTGGAAGCGCTTATTTTCTGGACAAATTTACAAGGCAACAGATCAATTCGATCGCGATATTGAAGACTATCGCTACGGCGTGGATGCCCTGTATGAGGCCCAGAAAATCAAGGAAAGTATGCGTACTTGGGAAACCGATCTATGGCATTATTAAATAAAAAGTAAGATTTTGATACCCCGGCGTTCGTCGGGGTTTTTTTTTGCATTTCTTCCTCCGTTTAAGTATTTTTAGCAAAAAATCTGTAGCATGAAACATTTTACCCTAATCCTTCTGTCGATATTCCTTGTCGGCTATTCCTTTTCTCAGAATATGGCTCTTCCGCAATTCCATCCCGGAGTGTTGATGTTTCAATTGAAAGGGGATATCCGTCCAAATTCCCAGAATCTTAAGCAAAAAGATCCCAACATGTTTGACCTGGAGGAAGACCTGCAAGATTACCCCTTTTTAGCGAGTATTTTTCAGGATGCCCATGTTACGCGCCTTGAACGTCCTTCTTACTTTACCTACAAGTCTTCGTTAATGAATATTTACCGTATCTATTTCACGGATGACGCTCACATCAACGAATACATGAGCCAGCTGGCAAAAGTGGCCGAAGTAATGTATGCCGAGAAAGAACCCATTTACTCCACCGGGTTTATTCCGAACGATCCCAACCATACAGGAACAGATAAATGGTATCATACCTTAGTGGGATCTGAAAACGCATGGAATATTACCCAAGGAAATAATCAAGTAAAAGTGGCAATCGTTGATAATGCGGTTTTTGCCACGCACAGCGATTTAACCACCTTTAAACAATACGATGTTGCAGATAATGATAATAATGCAACGCCGCCTTTAACCTATTCGCAAGACCAAGGATGGTCGCACGGCACCCACTGTGCTGGTTTGGCCACCGCAGACATCAATAATTCCATTGGTATTGCGAGCCTTGGAGGAAATGTAGAGCTTATCGGTGTAAAATGTACTCCCAACAGTGCTTCCTCTTCCGGTTCCGTTTACTTTGGTTACGAAGGAGTTCAATGGGCGTGCGCAAATGGAGCGCATGTCGTGAGCATGTCCTTTGGTGGCCCAAGTCCTTCTCAAGCATTTCAAACCCTCATTAATGCCTATCCAAACGTGGTGTTCTTAGCTGCAGCTGGTAATAGCAATGTGACCACCTTAAATTATCCTGGAGCTTACAACAACGTGATTTGTGTAGGTTCGGTTGACGCCACCGATCAACGCTCCAGTTTCTCCAATTATAATGGCGCCACACCTTATGTAGATATTGCCTCACCAGGAGGGTATTCCAACGGAGGGTTATTGAGCACGGTTTATACCTCCAACGGGAACGGGTACGCCAAAATGGCTGGAACTTCCATGGCCACTCCCTTTGCTGCCGGCCTTGTAGGATTAATGCTCAGCGTAAACCCTACCTTAACCCCGGCTCAGGTACTGAATTGTTTAATCAGCACTGGCGTTAACATTAATCAAAACATAGGGCCAAGAATTAATGCTTTGGCTGCCTTGCAATGCGCCTCTCAAGGGCTCACACCTGGAGCACCAATTGCCAACTTTTTCGCCATTCCAACCAACATTTACGAGGGAGATTCCGTAAAATTTTACCCAAATTGTGCTTCGGGGGGAAATGCTATTACCTCGTATCAATGGAGTTTTCCCGGAGGTACGCCCTCAAGCTATTCGGGAGCGAATCCACCCTATATTTCGTATGCTGTAGCTGGAACGTATAATGTAACCCTAACCGTTACGAACTCGCAATCTTCCGACGTTGAAACCAAATCGAGCTACATTACGGTAAATGTTCCGCCTTACGGAAATTGGATCGTACAAAACTCCGGTTTTGCTGCCGCCTCGCGCGGTATCAATTGGATCTCCATTGTGGATCAAAATGTGGTTTGGGCCACGGCCTACGATGGAAGTGGTGCGAATGCCAATGTGCAACAATTTACAAAAACCACCAACGGAGGAACCACTTGGACTCCAGGGAACATCAACGTGGGCAACGCCGCCTTGGGGATTTCAATGATTCAAGGGATTTCCTCGAGTGTAGCTTGGTTGGCAGCCTTTCCAAACGGGGCTGGCCAGTTAGGAGGCATTTGGAAAACCACCAACGGGGGTAGCACGTGGACAAAACAAACTACCGCCTCCTTCAATAATGCGTCTTCTTTCACCAATGTACTCCATTTTTGGGACGCCAACGAAGGATTCTGCATGGGCGACCCCATCAACGGCGAATTCGAAATTTACCGTACGGTAAACGGTGGAACCAATTGGACCTTAGTCGCGGGAGCGAATATACCCAATCCGTTAACCGGTGAGTTTGGGTATACCCGACAAATTGAAGTGGTAGGAAATAACGTGTGGTTCTCTACAAATAAAGGCAGGATCTTTCATTCTACCGACAAAGGGGCAACGTGGGTGGTATACACTTCACCCATTTTAGATTTTGGGGGCGCGAACATTAGCGGTGTTTTTTCCTTTTCGTCACCAACAGTTGGGTATATCGTAACGAACGGAGGAGCTGTTTACAAAACCACAAATGCGGGGTCAACTTGGTTGCAATTGGCTACAACGGGCCTTGTTTATACTACCGGATTATGTGCTGTTGAAAATTCAAACACCTTATTTTCTACAGGTGCTGCCACCGGAGGATCGGGGTCTTCTTATTCACTGGATGGTGGTTTAACTTGGACACAAATTGATAACGTGCAGCATACAGTTTGCGAATTTACAAGCGCTTCCATCGGTTGGTCTGGGTGGTTTAATACCAATGCCACCACCAACGGAATGTGGAAATGGAACAACCTATCAAGCCCTTTAAATGTGCAGTTTTCGGGAACACCTTCTACGGTTTGTGTGAACACCCCAGTTCAATTCAACGATTTATCCACAGGAGCCACAGTGAACTCATGGAATTGGAGTTTTCCCGGAGGTACACCTTCAACCTCCAACATTGCCAACCCAACCGTTTCCTATGCGCAACCCGGGGTTTATGCCGTTTCTCTTACCGTCAGTGATGGAAATTATTTAGGTAGTTTTCAAGATACAGCCTATCTTACGGTAGAAACCTTACCTGCCACACCTTCCGCAATCGTCGGTAATGCCAATGCCTGTCCCAATGCGGTCGAAACCTATTCGGTTACCAACAACCCTTCGGCTTTCTATAATTGGACTTTCCCTGGAACTTGGCAAGGGATGAGCACCACCAATTCCATTTCCTTAACGTTTGACAATACCCCGGGCGTTTTATCAGTAACGGCGGATAATTCTTGTGGGGCAAGTCAAGCTTCCACGCTAAACATTGCTTTGGGATCAGCACCGATGGCTGGCTTTACTTACACATTAAACGGTGGAACGCTTTCAACAACCAATACTTCCCAAAACGCCAACGCCTATGTGTGGGATTTCGGTGATGGAACCACTTCAACTCAAGTTCAACCCAGCCACACCTATAATTCTGTTGGAACGTTTACCATTACCCTTATTGCCACCAACGCATGCGGTGGTGCAGATACAACAACCCAGGTATTGGAGGTGCTGGGAACGTCGGAACTGTTTGGTGCGATGTTCAAGGTATTTCCTAACCCTAATAATGGAACCTTCACCGTCGAGGGGCTAAGCAGTATGCTTGGTCAAGAAGTTGAAATTTTGGATGTGGCAGGAAGAAGGTTGCTTACACAGACCTTGAGTGAATCCACCATCGTCTTGGAACTTCCCTCGGCCACGAATGGCTTATACTTCGTTCGGGTTGGAAAAAGACTTTTGCCTTTGAGCATTCAGCATTAATGCATGACAGAAATTGGCGACAGAATCAGTTTCGTAGATCACGGAACGAAGACCACCATCGTTATTTTGCCTAAAAAACAAGCGTGGGCGATTGCAGCTATGGGGGCATGGTTGGCAATGTGGCTTACCATTGGCTTTACCTGTATTTGGGCGCTATTCGTGTTATTGCTCAAAGACCAGGAAAAAATCATTCTATGGGTGTTTCTCACCTTTTGGTTGTATTATGCTTTTCGGGTCGCGCGATCTTTTCTATGGCTGCTTTGGGGTCAGGAAATGCTCAAGATTGACGAACTTGGCATGCATCTTAAAAAGTCGATAAAGAAATACGGAAAAAGCATTCCCTACTATTATGAAAACATTAAAGGTCTTACCTATATTGTTCCTGAAGAAAGATCGTTTCAAAGTGTATGGGAATCCTCTCCATGGATTCAAGGCGATGACCGATTCAGCTTCGAGTATTTTGGAAAATTGATTAAATTCGGAAAGAAATTGACCGAAAAGGAAGCGCGATTGCTCTCCCAGGTTATCGAAAAGAAAATGCGAAAACACGCTAAATAATACCCTATGTACGGAATTATACACGAATACCTATCCCGCGAATTAGCCGCCATCGAGGAGAACGGATTATTGAAACGCGAGCGAATCATTACCACGCCGCAAGGGGCAAACGTACACGTGAGTTCAGGCGAGGATGTCGTGATCATGTGCGCCAACAATTACTTAGGGCTTTCTTCGCATCCTGAGGTGGTTCAGGCGGCCAAGGACGCCTTAGATACGCATGGCTTCGGCATGTCATCCGTGCGCTTTATCTGCGGTACGCAAGACATTCATAAAACCTTGGAGCGTAAAATTGCGGAATTCTACGGGACCGAAGACACCATTTTATACGCCGCCGCCTTCGATGCGAACGGTGGCGTTTTTGAGCCATTATTTAGCGATCAGGATGCCATCATCAGCGATGAACTAAACCATGCCTCCATCATTGACGGCATTCGCCTTTGTAAAGCCCAGAGATACCGTTACAAGCATTCAAACATGGAAGACTTGGAGGAACAATTGAAGGCGGCCCAAGCCCAACGCTTCCGCATCATTGTTACCGACGGGGTGTTTTCCATGGACGGAGATTTGGCTAAGATGGACGAAATTTGTGCGCTTGCCAATAAATACGATGGGTTGGTGATGACCGATGAGTGCCACTCAGCAGGTTTTATTGGAAAAACAGGCCGTGGAGTACCCGAGCATTTTGGCGTTATGGACCAGGTAGATATCATCACCGGAACCCTTGGAAAAGCGCTTGGAGGAGCCATGGGGGGATACACCACCGGAAAAAAAGAAATCATTGAAATGCTGCGCCAGCGATCCAGGCCTTATTTATTCTCCAATTCCCTTGCGCCTTCCATTGTGGGGGCAAGCATCAAAGTGTTTGATTTATTGAGCAAAACCACCGAATTACGCGATCGCTTGGAGGAAAATACGTTGTATTTTAAAGCGAAAATCAAGGAAGCAGGATTCGATATCAAACCCGGCGATTCGCCTATTGTTCCCATTATGCTCTATGATGCGGCCTTGTCGCAACAATTTGCCAATGAATTACTTCAAGAAGGCGTTTATGCCATCGGGTTCTTTTATCCAGTGGTTGCCAAAGGCCAAGCGAGGATCAGAACCCAAATTTCTGCGGCCCATACCCGAGGGGATTTAGATAAAGCCATCGCTGCGTTTATCAAGGTGGGAAAAAACCTAAAGGTTATCGAGTAAATTAATGGTGCACCTCTCCGATGTCATCCGGATGGTGTTTGTGCTTAAACAACACAGCAAATAATACGGCTACGACTAAGGCATAAGCGGCAAAACAAAGCCAAATAGAATCCCACTGTTGCACGGTGAGTGCCTTTGATAAGGTGCCGTCCGCATGAATCGAAGTATCCTTAAGTAAGGCTTTCATGAGGGGATGCTTTGCAGAACTCTCAAAATGCGCATAGACCTGGTTCGCAGTGGTAAGTTTTTGGGTAAAAAACGCATCAATCAGCCGTCCGCTTATGGCGCTTCCTAGAATGGCCCCAAAACCGTTGGTCATCATCATAAACAGGCCCTGAGCAGAACTTCTTTTCGCTTCACTTACCGACGAATTGACGAACAAAGATCCGGAAATATTGAAAAAGTCAAAGGCCATTCCGTAAACGATACATGACATGATTATCATCCATAAAAGGTCTCCAGGATTTCCGAAAGCGAACAATCCGAAGCGGAGTACCCAAGCTAACATGCTTATGAGCATGACTTTTTTAATACCAAAACGCTTCAAGAAAAAGGGAATGGCCAAAATAAACAGGGTTTCTGAAATTTGTGAAATGGACATGATGACCGTAGAATGTTGAACTGCAAACGATGCTGCATATTTCGGATAAGATTCAAACGTGCTTAAGTAGGTGTCCCCGTACATGTTGGTGAGTTGCAAAGCGCATCCGAGTAGCAGGGAAAACAAAAAGAACAACAGCATTTTATAGTTGAGCATGAGCTTAAAAGCGTCTAATCCAAGAAGTTGAATGATGGATTTTCCTTCATTACTATCCTTTTTTGGAGGGCATTTTGGCAGGAAGAAACAATAAACGGCTAAACCAAGGGAGCATAAAGCGCTAATATAGAATTGATTGGCTGACGCGCTGTTTCCGGTAAGGTCGGTTACCCACATAGCAGCAATAAATCCTATCGTGCCAAATACCCGGATAGGAGGAAAGGTTTTGACAGGATCTAGTTGGTATTGTCCCAGCACACTGTAGGATACCGAATTGGACAACGCGATGGTAGGCATATAGAAAATCATGGCCACCAAGGTAACCCAGAAAAAAACGTTAGGATCTGATACGATCGGAAGGCATGCAAGGGTGATTCCGCTTAATGCATGCAAGCAACCCAACAAGCGTTCTGCGTTCATCCATTTATCCGCTACGATTCCCATTAAGCTGGGCATGAACACCGAGGAAATCCCCATGGTGGTGAAAATGGCTCCGAATTCAGTAAAGGACCAATGCTTGGTCACGGTGCAGTATTTTCCAACAGTAATTAACCAAGCGCCCCAGACAAAGTACTGAAGAAAGCTAAGTATGGTTAATTGAATTTTAAGATTGGTGCGATTTGAGGTTAAGCCATTGTTTCCCATGGCTTGAAATTACTGTTTTTTTCGCTTATTGATTTCATCTCGGAGCTTCATTGCCTTTTCGTAGTCCTCATTCTCCAAGGCTTGGGCTAAATGCTGCTCCAGTTCTTCTAAGGTTACAATATCCATTTCCTCTTCTTCTGAATCAAAATCATACGTTTCTTCCTCTTCTTCCGGCACTTCAAGGTCATCTTCACGCCGTTCGTTGATATGGCTTACTTCTTCTAATACTTTTTCGGTAGTGTAAATTGGGGCGGAAAATCGAACGGCAATGGCCACCGCATCGGAAGAGCGCGCATCCACATTAACCTCCATTCCATCGTGGAGTACTACTATGTTGGATTTAAAGAGCCCTTCATGAAACTCATGAATGATAATTTCTTTAACACGTGCATTTACAATCCCGAAAAACGAAACGAATAAATCGTGGGTCATGGGTCGATTTGGTGTCATTTTTTCCAAAGCTAAGGCGATGGCCTGGGCTTCAAACCCTCCAATAAGAATAGGCATTCTCCTGCGACCTCCAACTTCCTTCAAATCCAACACATACGACCCAGATTGCGTTTGGCTATATTCAATACCCCGGATTTCGAGCAAAATTTTTCTCATAATTTGCTATGAATTTGCTCGGAATTTTTTGACAGCTTCGGTGAGTCTGGGAATCACATCAAAAGCATCTCCAACCACCCCGTAATCCGCTGCCTTGTAAAATGGAGCTTCTGCATCGGGGTTAATTACTACAATCACTTTGGAACCGTTCACTCCAGCAAGATGTTGGATGGCACCTGAAATTCCAACAGCAATGTATAAGTTAGGTCTAATGGCAACTCCGGTTTGGCCAACATGCTCGTGATGGGGTCTCCATCCAATATCGGCGACCGGTCGTGAGCAGGCAGTTGCAGCGCCTAAGGCTTCGGCAAGCGCTTCAATCATGCCCCAATTTTCGGGACCCTTAAGTCCTCTACCGGCTGAAACCACCAATTCTGCTTCAGGAAGCGGAATCGTTCCCTCGGGTTTTTTCACGGATAACACCTTGATTTTGGGGCTGCCAACCGCTTCTTCTACCTCGTTTACCGGGCAATTTGAGCCCATAGCTTCAGGGGCTACACTGTTGGGAAGTAGGGAAATGATGCGTTGAGTCGTGTGCGTTTTTACAAATCCAAAGGCTTTTCCTGAGAAGACATTTACTTTGATGGATCCGTCCGTTTCAGGTAAGGAAACTGCTCCCGAAACCAATCCTGCCTTTAAACGAACCGATAAACGAGGCGCTATTGCTTTTCCGGTGAAGTCATGGCTGAAAACGATATTTTCAACCCCTGCACTGTGGTTAGCAATCCAATGCGCAAGGTTTTGGTCATCGTTTTCCGTAATAGCACGATTAACTACCACATCGGAGGCACCATAAATACCGAGGGTGCTTAGCGCATCGTTGCTAAGGGTGCCCGATGCCAAAACGGTAACGGTTCCACCGAGTTTTTTGGCATAACTCACGGCCTCGAAAGAAGCCTTGGTTAAAGGGCCATTTGCCTGAATATACACTGTGTTTTTCATGGTTAGATCACTTTAGCTTCACTATGCAATAGGGCCACAAGTTCATCCATGTTGTTCGCATCGATGAGCTTTACGCCGGACTTCGCCGCTGGACTGGCAAAGGATATGTAGGAGGTCAAGGCCTCCCGGGTATTAGGAGAAATCACTTGCAAGGGTTTGGTACGAGCCGCCATAATTCCACGCATATTCGGAATGCGTTGTTCTGCCATACCCTTGGCACACGAAACCACCGCAGGCAAGGACACTTCTACGATTTCAACACCTCCTGCGATTTCTCGCTCGAGGGTGAGATTATTTCCCGTGAGGTCCAACTTGGAAGCAATGGAAACGTAGGGGGCTCCTAAGGCTTCGGCGATCATTCCCCCGATTTGTGACCCATTA
>Ga0214921_10001014_pt1 | contig 49006 bp, 40 predicted proteins | sample LL1505_MetaG_FD_177992 | JGI IMG/M metagenome (GOLD analysis project Ga0214921, IMG submission 177992) | Freshwater microbial communities from Lake Lanier, Atlanta, Georgia, United States - LL-1505 | ecosystem: Environmental > Aquatic > Freshwater > Lake | place: USA: Georgia | collected... | reverse complement strand
CTCGGGCTTCCGACATCCATAGCGTTCGAGAGCGTCTCATGCGAGGGATGAGGGAGGTAGCTACCGGATCGTAGGTATTCAGGGAACGGAGCGTTGATGTTGCATGCGGCGATAAAGTGAGAGGCCGGCATTCCCATCAGGTGTCCAATAATTCCACCGGTAAGATTTCCAAGGTTGCCGCTCGGTACCGAGAAGATAGGGCTCCCCACAGAGGTAAGCTTGAGGGCGGCGTAGACGTAGTAAAACATCTGCGGAAGGAGCCTCGCGATATTAATCGAGTTAGCTGATGTTAAGGAGTGGCGTGACGTGAGCTCCTTGTCCGCGAGCGCTTGTTTTACGAGCGCTTGGCAGTCATCAAACGTTCCATCGACCTCGTACGTGGTTACGTTGTGCCCCAAGGTCGTCATCTGCTTCTCTTGTACGAGGCTCACCTTTCCCTTCGGAAAGAGTATAGCGACACGGATCGGTGGCGATGGAGAGTGGTCAAAAAAAGCGTTTGCAACAGCGCTTCCCGTATCGCCTGATGTCGCCACGAGGACGGTGAGAGGGCGGGCTGGTGCTCCCAGGAAGTGTCGAAAGAGTCGCGCCATAAATCGGGCGCCGAAGTCCTTAAAGGCGCATGTTGGACCGTGAAAGAGCTCTAAGACGTATAGTTCTGGGGAGATCTTTCGGAGCGGAACATCGAAGGTGAAGGCCGAAGCGCAGATCTCTATCAGCACTGCGTCAGGAACCTCATCTGCGAGGAAACGTCGCGCGAGTTCAAAAGCGAGATCGGGGAAGGGCAGCTCGGCGAGTTGCACAAGGGTCCCCCCTGAGAGGTGTGGGATTTCAACGGGGAGGTAGAGCCCCCCGTCGGGTGCAAGTCCCCGAAGAACGGCGTCTGACCATCGGTGGCGAATCGAGTTGTCGTTAGTTGAGAAGAGCTCCACTGATTATTCCTTGTGTGTAACGACTGCTCCGGACGAGTTGATCTGAGAGACGTAGGGAATGGAGCTGATCTCCAGCGCGGCGAACGCCTCTCTCATGGCTGCGCCGACCCGATGAGCGGCATCCTCTGAGTCCGTGAACGCAAACACAGAGGGCCCCGATCCTGAAATCGAGCAGCCTGCGGCTCCGGCTGCGAGCGCGGCCTTTTTCGCGGCGGCGTATCCAGGAATAAGTTGTGCGCGCTCCGGCTCAACGATTCTATCTTCTAATGCACGTCCCATCAGTCCCACATCGTTTTTATAGATGCCAGCCACGAGAGCCGCTACGTTGCCCCACTGGGATATTGCGGATTCGAGGGATACCGACCTCTTTAATACCTTGCGAGCGTCCTGCGTTTTCAGCTCGAGGCTTGGAGAGATCACCGTAACCCAGGTGTGTGATGGTGTTGGAAGGTGCACCACATCTAGTGGATCGTAACTTCGGATCAGGACAAATCCTCCGAGCAGCGCGGGAGCGACGTTGTCAGCGTGCGCTGCGCCGCAGGCGATCCTCTCTCCCTCCATGGCAAACGGCAGAAGCTGCTCGCGCGAGAGTGGGGCACCACACAGCTCATTCGCTGCGACGACCGCCGCCACCGTGCTGGCAGAACTTGAGCCGAGACCGCTTCCGATCGGTAAACCCTTTGTGAGGAAGATCTCGATGCCAAACGTGCCGAAGGTATCTCGGTTGAGGGACTCCAGATGTTTGAGTAGCGCGAGGACTGAAACACCAGCGGTATTCTTGCTCGGGTCTTTGCTCAAAGCACCGTTGTCGCCGGTTATTTTAGCGATCGTTACTCCCGGCTTGTCTGAGCGTCGGACGGTGACCGTGTCTCCTGGGGCTGCGACTGCGAACCCGAGAACATCAAACGCGGAGCCGACGTTGGCGACGGTTGCGGGGGCGAAAACGGTTACTGAGCGCATATACTCCGCGGTTAATGTGCTATTCGAATAATGTCGGCGAACACTCCGGCGGCGGTTACCTCTGCTCCCGCTCCCGGTCCCTTCACAACGAGCGCGTTGGGAGTGTACCGTCTAGTCGAGAAGGCGACGATATTGTCGCTTCCCGAGAGGGCGCAGAACGGATGGTTCAGAGAGACGGCGCGGAGACCTATCTCAGCGCGACGCTCGACGCAGTCGATCAACGCTCCGAAGAAGAGCCTCTTGCCGTGCTCTTTCGCTTGATTTACCTGCGCTTCGAAGTGCGAGTCGAGGCTCGGGAGTCGTTCCATGAATTCGTCGACCGACCAGGAGGTCGCTTCGGCTGGTAGCATGGGGTTGATAGTTACCTGCGCTACCTCAAAGGGGAGACCGGCGTTTCGCGCCAGGATCAGAACCTTGCGTGCAACATCGGCTCCCGAAAGATCGTCGCGAGGATCTGGTTCGGTGTAGCCGAGTTGTTTCGCTTCCTTCACAGCGTCACTAAATGAGCGTCCTTCCGCCATGGAGTTGAAGATGAAGCTCAACGTTCCGGAGAGCACAGCTTCGATGCGGTGCACCTGGTCGCCGCTCCGTACGAGGTCTCTAAGCGTGCTCAGCACGGGAAGGGCCGCGCCAACGCAGGTTTCGTGAAGAAACGGAGTGCGTCGTTCGTGAGCCGCGGAGATGATCTGATTATAGAGATCGATCCCTGACGATATCCCCCGTTTGTTGGGAGTTACGACAGCTATGTTTTTTCTGAGAAGCTTTGGATAGTGCTGTGGAACGTCGTCGCTGGCGGTGCAGTCAACGAACACACAGTTTGGAAGGTGTGCGGTGCGAATGTGGTCAATGAAATCAGAGACGACGAATGCGGGCGTCGAGTCCGAGAGCTCGATCGTGAAATCGAGGGCGTCGTCACTCTCCTTAGCGAGTACCATCTTTCGACTGTTCGCCACCCCTCTGAGCTGGAGATCGAGTGCGAGCGAATCTCGTAGGATATCTCGTTGCGCCTCAAGTTGGCTGAGCAGGGTGCTGCCGATAAGCCCTGTTCCTATTATCCAGAGATTGATCGTTTTGGCGCGGTTCGAGAAGAACTCATCGTGGAGCGCGTTGAGCGCCTTCGATTCATCCTCGTGCGAGATGACCGCGGACACGTTGAGTTCAGAGGAACCTTGTGCGACCGCAACTACGTTGATCGCGTTAGAGCCTAACGCGGAGAAGATGCGAGCGGAGATGCCAGGTGTTTGGCGCATACGCTCACCGACAATAGAGACGATCGCGAGATCCTCTTCTACGACGAGCGGTGATATCAAGCCGGCTTGAATCTCAAGGGAGAACTCCTCATGGGTCGCGGTGCGTGCAGACTCAATCGAGGCTGGATCGATCGCGCAGCAGATCGTGTGCTCCGATGATGCCTGAGTGATAAGAATGATGTTGATACGAGCCGCCGCAAGCGCTTTAAAGAGGCGCGCAGCGGTTCCAGCCACCCCCACCATCCCGCTTCCCTCAAGTCGAATGAGAGCGATAGAGCCTATCGAAGAGATGCCGGTAATAGGGTAGGGCAGGGTCGCAGCGGTCTCGACTATCCGGGTGCCCAGACTATCAGGCTTGAGGGTGTTCTTGATAACGAGGGGGATGTGAGCATCGATAGCGGGCTGCATCGTTGGTGGGTAGATCACCTTTGCGCCGAAATGACACAACTCCATCGCCTCTTCAAAGGTTATCTCTGGGATCGGGAAGGCCTTGGGGACCTTGCGGGGATCGGCCGTGAGCATTCCATCTACGTCGGTCCAGATCTCGATCTCATCGGCGTTAAGAGCGGCGCCGATGATCGACGCTGTATAATCGGAACCCCCTCGACCGAGTGTTGTCGTGAGCTCTGTGTTGGATGTGCCGATAAATCCGGTGATGATCTGAAGCTTTGGATGCGAGGCGAAGTATGCGTGTGTTGCTTTCTCGGTTCTCTCCTTGTCAGGCCGAGCGCATCCAAAAACCTCGTTGGTCCACACGATCTCCCGCGCGTCGAGCATCTCCGCTTCATGACCCTTCGAGATAAACGCCTCCGTAACCATGTATGCGGAGAGGCGCTCTCCAAAGCTCATGATGAGGTCGAGGGTGCGAGCGCTACACTCGCTCACTAAAGTAATCCCGTGCAGGAGATCTCCGAGTTCGTTCAGTGTTACCTTGGCGCTCGCGAGCACGGCGCTTCTGCGAGCTACAGGAACGAGGGCCTCTATCGCTTCAAGGTGGCGTTTCTCGAGGCTATGGAGGGTGGTCTTGTAGGCGTCATCTCCCTTGGACGCTTGGTGAGCGAGGGTGATGAGGGTATCGGTAACTCCTTGAAATGCCGAAACCACGATACCCCGCACCTCCCCCGAGGCGTATCTGTTCGAATCGGTAACAAGTGCGATGATGGAGGCTATGCGCTCTGGGGTGCCAACGGATGAACCGCCGAATTTAAGGATCTTCACAAGGTTCCTACTAGAAATTCCTATCTCTTTTGGGCAACTTATCACGATATCTGGGGTGGAAGGAAAGGGAGAATGCACAGGTGAGATAGAGAGGGATGAATCGGGGTGAAAGGATTTGAACCTTCGACCTCACGGTCCCGAACCGTGCGCTCTAGCCGGGCTGAGCTACACCCCGATATTCCTGAACAAGATACGGGTATTATCGGTGCCTGGCAAGAAATCTTGAGGGGGGCTAAAAGTCGGGATCATTAGGCTACAGGCCGAATCGGTTCGCCCATAACACCAATAGATCCTTTTGAGGTAAGGTGGCTCCATAGTGTATGCGGGGTGCCTGACTCGATAGGTGAACGTGAGCGGTATGGAACAAAACAAAGCGCAGCAGCACCATCAGCATGAGCAGCAGCACAACGCGGCGCACCGTGATGACCTGACGTGGACTCAGTACATCACCAATCTCGCCGCTAACAAGCTCGCGCCTCCGAAATCACAAACATCCAAGGTACTCGAGGACTTCCTTACCCGTTTGAGCGAAGAGCTCTATGTGAAGGGGGAGGGGCGAATACGGGAACGGTTGCAGGGCAGCGACGGAGACGCCGCCAAGGATCCCGCGTCTCAATCTCGCGAGGTCGCCAAAGAGGGGTCCGCTCCTCAAAATGGCTTGGGCGCAGCGAACGTCGACCTTACAGGGGCTGAGCAAGCGCTCGCTCGCCCACCACAGGCTCCGGGGGTGACTCTCACAACTGCTGAGATGGAGCGACTCTCATTCACCGGAAATCAGGAGGTCGTCCGCCCGACCGGACCCGTACAGCAGCTTCACAACGAGATGATCGCCGGTAATCGGTGGATCGATGTATTGTGGCAGTTTATCGCGGCGCAACAGAAGCGAGTCGTTGATCCTGAACGCCTTGGCATCGAACCCTCAGAGCGGATGGATATTCAAGTTGAGTTGATTCGACAGGTCGCGGCTTCATATGAGAAGCTTGGCATGCTTACACGTGCTCCGGATTCACTCAGTGAGGCTCGTGAGTTAAAGGTCGTTGATGACATTCGGACGATGGCTCTGGTGTACGTGACGAGAAGTCTCATGGATGTCGCATCACCCTCAGAGATAGCGGGTGATGAGGATGACGAAAATGCCCGAAAGAAAAAGCGAGCGATAGAGTTTCCGCGCTCGGTAATCAGCCCGTATGAGGGAATAGAACCAATTGATTTCGATCCGATAGATTTACTTGTGAACGTCTGAGGTGGGTAACGTTATGTTTCCAGTGCTAAATCGATACGACGAGGTTTTTAAGATTGAGATGGACGCGTGGTGCTTTGGTATCACCAACTATCCAGGCGAGGTATCGCCGCAGGTTGTACATCGAATCATTCGCCTGCTCTCCTCATCCTTTCAGACCGCTATTGAGCACAACGTTGTGTTCGATATTCTCGATTTCTCAACCAAATTATCTGTGGCCGCTCGGTGCCTCGTGCATGAGCAGGAGATCGCCTACAGCATTATCGCGCAGCTTCCGAACCCAGCGAACCTCCACGAGGACCAGCAGTGTGTCCTCGGTATGGTGATAGATAAAGTCGAACAGAAGTATCCTGGCGTTCTTGAGACCTTCTACAAACGGTGGCAGATCGGGACACGAGAAGCCGCGTAGGCACAAAACTCCCCGCGAAGGAACTCACGGGGAGGTCGTTCTAGTTTGCGCGACCTGTGCGTCCGAGCGGATTCACCTGATAACACACGGAGCTTGAGGTCTTGAGGTAAACCTTGCCATCTCGCCCCGCTGCGTTTGAGTTAGTCGCGATCCGGGCTATCGAACACTTTCGTGCACCCTTAACAGCGCAGTACGCGCGCGCTTTACCCGTTGCCGCGTAGGTTGAGTAGTATCCGACCGCACCAGCTTTGGCCCCATCGGAATAGTAGAAGTTCATCGGCCAAGATGGAGGGCATACTTTGTTGCAAATGAAGGTTGGTCCGGAATGCCGAGGGTCGTCCGACGGGATGTGGTTCGAGATCACTGATTTCCACAAGAACTCCCGACCTGTGACCGTCTTAATGGTTGGGCACACACTCGCAAGCGATTGCATGGAAACGCCGGGATCTCCACGGCGCGACATCTTCGTGAGGGCGCGAAGGCTCGGATTGTAGCTCTCCGCCGAGGCTTCACCTGGGCTCAAACAAGTCGTTGATACGGTTAGAGCGAGAAGCAATAAAGCATACTTTGTCATACTGTTTTGTCCTGCTAGCAGTTGTTAATAGTCATCGGTCCGCGTTTCCCATCATCGAGGGGGATTCACAACCAACCCGAAGAACGTACGGAGCGGTGCGGGGAAGCACAAGGGGGCTCTCCACATTTCTACGCGAGAACAGGGGGCGTCGTTGCGTCAGTAGAGTTTCTGTTGGATTTGAGCGACTATTCGAAAAGGTCTTCAACCTTAGCCGCCGCGGCTTTCGCCTTCTCCTTAGCTCGCTGGAGAGCCTCTTCCTGTCTCTTTACCTCCGCGTCCGCGGATTGTTGGTCGGCTATCTGGCGGGAGTTCGCCGTTCGCAGGTCCGCGAGGAGGTCCGTAGAGAACGTGCGCTTGTAGTGGTCCCTTATCTGATCGCTCTGCGGCTTGTCTGTCCCCAGAGCCTCTTGAATAGCTCTCTTTCGTCGTCCTGGATCTTTCATATCGCCATTTTCGATCAGGGAGCGTAAGAAAAGAGACTCCGCCTCAATTTTGTCTCCCGCCAGTCGAGCATCGAACGCTTTTTGATGAATGCCATCTCCTTGGAAGATAAATCCCTCCTTCGGAAGTTTGTCCCTCATCGCCCGCACCTCAGGGTTAGATTGGAGGTGTGGCAACACGTCATTAAGGTCGCCGACGGATCGAAAGACCTGAGCTATCTGGATAGGATCAGGCTCGTAGACCGTTGTTGTTCTTCCCATCGTTGGACCCGTTGATGGGATGTAGATCTCCCGCGATCGCTTTGCATTCGAGATCTCCAGGGCGGCCGCTCCTGCTATCTGTCGAGTAAAGAAGTTCATCGGGTCGAAGGTCTCTCGCTCACCCCAGAACCCGTAGGTGCTCTGAATGTAACTGGTGAAGGCTTTCTTCCCTGTATTATCGAGTGAGTTATAGAGATCCATGTTTCTCGTTGTCCATTCCCGAGTCTGGGCGACGTTGGCGCCAGGTCGGAGGGTGGAAAATGAATCGTCAATTTTGTTGGTAAGCTCTTGTTGAGCTTGAAGCTCCTTCCTCTGAACCTGCTCGCGGAATTCCGTTATCTTGGCCGCAACCTGTTCCGCGGTCGGCAGTTCGGTTTGATCCGGTTTGGTTATCGCAGCGATCGCCTCGTCTACCTCCTTGGTGCTTGCCCCTTTTTGCTTCTGTTCACGAAGGAGGTCGCTTGTGTCGCCCTTGAGCTCCATGCGTTGGGCTTTGCGCTCCGACTCCTCCAGGCGTTTCATCAGCTCAGCGTTGCGAGCCGTACTCTCCTGAAGCTTCATCATCATCGCTTCGGTGGCCTCGGTTGCTTTTGTGAGCGATCCTTCGAGTTTCGCGATCGTATCACTTATTTGCTGGTTCTGATCTGCAACCGTCTGATCGGGAGCAGGGGTGGTGATGGGGGGCGGATCGAGCGGTAAAGGGGTAATCTGTGGCGGAGCTCTCATGTGTGGCTGCTGCGTTGCGCCTCCAGGTGTGGGAGGTGAGAACGGTTGAAGGCCTGGCGTTTCCGACCAGGGGCCTTGACGAGCGATCGTCGCGACCTGCCTCAGGTCATCGTGTGCTCGGTTGCTTGCCATCGTCCTTGAGATAGTGTGCGCGATGGTCGCGGTACCTTGGTTGTACCGGTTGTTCGCGGCTTGGTCTCGGAGCAGATCGTAGGCGTTAGGCATTCTGTCAGCGGAAGCCCCCGGAGATGTGAGGAGCTTGTCCATAAATTTGCGCATCGCACTATTGTCTGCGGTTCCGCCGGCGGCGACCTCCGATTGCACCTTTTTATAGAGCCCGCTCGACTGATTTCCTTGTGCGACACCGCCATTCTGAGTGAACGGTGCGTTGTTCGCGAGGACCTCCCGCATCTCGGGATAGCGCTGTCCGAGCAGGAGCGTTGTTTTTTGAGGATTAACCAGGTAAGCGCTGAGAACAGCCGGATTCTCAAATTCGCTTTTGAGAGCCGCTGCCTGTGGGGACTGAGGGGCCGCGAGCTCGGGGATTAGTATATGCACCGCGGCCATCATAGGGGAATGAGGCCGAGGTGCCGGTTCGATCACCGACCCGTTGGGCTGTTGACCAGATCTCGGATCGGTCGGACGCTCGGACTTATCAATCGATGGGATGCGACGGAGTTCGTCTCGTTTTCCATCAGGAAGGGCGGTCTGGTCGAGCTGAGGTTGGGATGGAAGTTCCTGTCGACCTAGAGCCGGTCTTTTGTCGTAGCTAGGCGCCATATAGTGTTCTCCCCAGGTATGCTCCCGCCGATCTATCCGAATCAGATAGATACATTTGGGGAAAGCGGCTGTCTGGGAACCCGTCTTAATACTTGGGTGCACTTTCGTGGTCCGTGAGGTGATGATTCGGAGTTGCTCGGGGACGAAAGGCGCTAAATTATCCTTTTATCGATGGCTTACGTGGGGTAGAACGTCACTGTCTAGGTAGCCCCTGTTTGTCGGAGGGCTCATATTGGTAGGAACCTTATGCGTATACTTGTTGTGCTTACTCTCGCCCTCTCGATCCTCGGTGTTGGTGTTGCGTCCGCCACACCAAACTGTCGTGCATGCCCATATTCGTGTAGCGACCTCGGTCTTGGGAAAAAGGATTGCAGCTTCGTGAGCGAGGCCAAGGGTATCTGCTGTGTTGATCTCACTCAAAAGGGGCTGGATATCGCGGCTGCTCAGGAGGCTGCTCTTAAAGCCAACGCCGCTAACCAGGCTACCCAGTGTCCGCGTGGATTTACCCCGCGAGAGCGTCGTTGCTCTGATAAGGAGCGCGCGCGTGGATGTAAGGATGTGCGGCTCTCGAACGGTCAGGGGTGCGTGAAGCCGTAAGGTATTCGCACAGCGTCCCGTCAGATCCGGAGGGCCCGTGGGGACACGGGCCCTCCGGGCGGTACGCCGCTTTAAAACCTCAATACGGTTTGTACCGAACCCCGTACTCCCCCTCTAACGCCACCAAGCGCTCTCGAATGGAATCGAGCCCCTCTCGCTCGGCGTGGTAAATGACGCCGCCTCGAAATGGAGGGAATCCTATCCCCATCACCGTTCCGAGATCGATCTGTTTCTTCGCGAGCTCTCGATCGTCGCCAGCCACCCCTTCGTTGAGGCATTTCATCGCTTCATTAACGAGGTGCAGGATGAGTCGATCAGCGATCTGTTCCTGTGATAGGTGTTTCTTGGGTTTCGTCGGTAGATCGAGCGCTTGTGCGAGGCCTCCCCACGGTGTGCTCTCTTTGCCTTGGTAGGTATAGAATCCGGCGCCGTTCTTACGTCCCTTTCGATCAAGCGCCACAAGCTTCTCGGCGAAATCAGGGACCGCCATGCGTTCACCGTACCCGTTGATCATGATCTTTGAGACATGGGCAGCTACATCGAGTCCGACCTCATCGAGCAATCGAACGGGGCCCATCGGCATACCGAACGCCAATGCGGCACGGTCGATCTCTTCGATGGAGAATCCCTCCATCATCAGGTACACCGCTTCGTTGAGATACGGAATGAGGATTCGGTTGATGAGGAATCCAGGGACGTCCCGAACAACGATCGGGAACTTTCCGATCTCGGTTGTAAGCGCGGCCACCTTCGCGATCGTCCCTTCGCTCGTTCTCTCTCCGCGAATGATCTCAACGAGAGGCATCTTCTCTACGGGATTAAAGAAGTGCATCCCGATGAATCGCTCCGGATTAGGAATGGCGCTCGCCATCTCAGTAACGGAGAGTGATGAGGTGTTCGAAGCGAGGATGCTGTCGGGATGAACGCGCCCAGCGATGTCAGCGAAGATCTTCTTCTTAAGGTTCATATCCTCAAAGACCGCCTCGATGACGACTCCGACGCGATTCATCGTGGGGCTTGCGAATTGGAGCCAGTCGATTCGATTGAAGATAGCCGCGCGTTCGAAGGAGGAGAGATATCGGAGTTTTCCGAGCTCCTTCGTAGTGTGGTCCTTTCCTCGTTGGAGGCTCGCGTCGCTTGTGTCTTTCACGATAACCTGGTGGTTGCTCTTCGCGAGCGACCCAGCGATACCCGCTCCCATCGTTCCCGCTCCAATGACCAACGCGTGAAGGTCGGAGATCTCCTTGCGTGCCCCTTTGCCGAGCCCCTTTGCCGCTTCGGTGAGGAAAAAGAGATGCACGAGCGCTTTACTCTCGGGGGTGATGATCAGCTTTCCAAGCTCCTTCGCCTCCACTGCGAGCCCGCTCTCTCGGTTTCGACCAAGTCCCTCCACCGTCACGTCTAGAGCGCTCACAGGAGCTGGATAGAATCCCTTCGTTTGTTTGAGTAACGCCTTTTTCGCCTGCCTTTTGACGATTGAGCGACCCACTGGGTTTGAAGAGAGGATTCGATCCATCAGCCGGACCTTCTTGCGCTTCGGAGGTTTCTGACCACGCGCGATCTCCTCCGCTCGGGCGAAGAGGGTATTTGATGAAACAACCTCGTCGACGAGTGAGGCCTTGTAAGCTTGCTGTGCCTTGAGGGTCTTGCCCGCAAGGATGATATCGAGCGCTTTCGGGAGACCTACGACGCGAGGCATGCGGTAGGTTCCGCCGAATCCGGGAAGGATTCCAAGCTTGGTCTCTGGCAATCCGATCGCGCTTGATGGGGCGTCGGTCATGATTCGATAGGTACACGCGAGAACCATCTCGCATCCACCGCCGACGCACGGTCCCCCGATGGCCGCGACGGTGATGCACGGAAGATCCTCGAGGAGATCGTAGGCTCCCTGTCCCTCCGCTGCGAGGGCGGCTCCGCGCTCTACCTCCGTCACGCTCTGAATGAGTGAGATGTCCGCTCCCACGCAGAACGAATCGACGGAGGGGGCGCGAATAACCAATCCTTTAACCCCCGAAGATTTGACCTCTCGCAGAGCCTCGATGAACGAGGTAAGCCTGACCGGTGTGAGCGTAATCGCCCGCTCCTCCGCTCCCCCGAGCGTTATCGTTGCGACCTTTCGATCCTCGGAGAAGGTCAATACAACGGTAGATGGTTGATGCGTTGGAGGCTTAATCGCTGCGGCGTCGGTCATGTGGATCTCTTCCGTTTGATAGGGTGCGTGTCTCGTCATCTCGCTGACGACGGGGATACCTCAGAATATCGGCTTTTGAGGGTACTCAGGAAAGAACGTTCTCCAGGCCCTTATATGTGTAACGATAGCAGTATGTTGGATGGTGTGTCGACTAAGATTGTGAGGCCCGGTAGAGTTGGGAGATGCCGTTTGAAGTAGTCGCAAATCACGATGCTCCTTTATCCCCCACCTGGGAGGCCTTTCTCGGATCCATCGGAGGCACTGATTTTGTCGTTGAGGTCGCTCGTCGTGCCTCGTCCGCCATCATGGATATCTATAGCCGGAGCTCTATTACACATGATCAAAAGGAGGATGGCTCTCCCGTATCCGAAGCCGATGTAGCTGCTGCGGTGGTGATCGAAGGTATGCTGGGAAAAACCGGCGCTCCAGTGGTTTGTGAGGAGGGAACACCTCCCTCGATTCAGGGGCACTCGCTCTTTTGGCTCGTAGACCCGCTCGATGGCACAAAGGAGTTTCTCGCCCGAAACGGAGAGTTCTCTGTCAATATCGCACTCGTCGCCGGTAACGAACCGGTCGTTGGAGTTATCGCCATACCCGTAACTGGGGAGGTGTATGTCGGCGTGAAGGGACGGGGGGCAGAGCGTTGGATGAACGGTGAGCGCACGCTTATCTCAAATACGAGAAGATCCTCTTCGTACATAGCCGCGTCGAGCCGCTCGTACGGCTCTCCAGAGATCGATGGTTGGCTTGAGCGTTTCGGAGTAGGGGAGCGGCTTCGATGTGGATCTGCGATTAAGTTCTGTCGCCTCGCTGAGGGGAAGGCGGATCTCTATCTTCGACTCGGTCGAACGATGGAGTGGGATACTGCGGCGGGACAGGTGATCATTGAAGAGTCTGGATGTCGCTTAGTCACCCTTCCGGAGCAGCAACGTTTGCGGTACGGAAAGCCCACCTTCGAGAACTCAGATTTCGTAGCGCTGCGCGCTGACATAGCGCTTCCCGATTCGGATGCATGTCCATCGATTGTGGTGAATCAGTCGTAGAAGCTGCCGCTACCTTTTTCTCAGCCACCACGCGGAAAAGAGCGAGCCACTTTTGAATTGAAATAATCTTAGCGAGCGAGCAGTTTCATATGCTTGCCTTGATTCCCGCATAGCAACACTTCGATAGGCGGTAGTACTCGCTAGGTCCATGAACCATGGAGGCGTCGAATTGTCCCCGCCAACGCGGCTCCTACAGGATTAGTAAGAACAGCGGCAGGAGTAAAGAGGGGGAGTCTCCAGTGTGTCCGGTGTGCGTAGCTCAGAGAGAGCGCAGACCGGGTATTTGTGGGTGGCGTGAAGGGCTCATGGCTGGTTGGCGGAAAACAGTTCAATCAGAACTAGCACAGTAGTTTTAAGTACATTGCGTGGCGAAGCGAGCCTCCTGTAACCCCCTGAGGCATGTCCACCGATCAAGGTGAATACGTCGTAGAGGTCGTTGGTTAGCCGTGCCCATACATGTGGAGCTCTTTGAGTCTCTCCTAGCCCGAGCAGGTCTTTTGTTTGCGTTCACGTTTACGTGCAGGTGCGTGTAAGGGAACGGATGTGCTAGGGCCGATAGAGATCTGACGGCGCGACCTGGTTGCACCTATCAAGCTGAGAGGAGAGGGAGTCCCGCAGCTCTGATGTTAAGGGGCCCATTCCAAGGGTTATTTCAAGTTGTCTATCAAATTTTTCAAGGCATCCACGGTCAGCGATTTCCGGACCGAGAAACGCTGGGCCCTCCTCTGCTGGAGGAATTAACGGGGCGAAGTGGGACCTTTTGGCAGATAGCTCACCTACCTCAGAGCCGATGCACACCGGCGAAACGGACGCGCTCTCAAAGCACACATCGCGCGACTCTGTGGCACGAGAGAGACACGCTTTCACCATCTGGGAACACTCGTCCTCATCGAACGCGCGCGCTGACGGCGTCACGGCTCCGGTCCAAAGCGCTGAAATTAGAAGAGACAGAATAGCACGGTTTCGCATTTCGTTATCGTAGGTACGATACGTGAGGTCGCGCATGATTGGCCACAGGGGGGTGGCACCTGAGAGCGTTCCTACTCGAATTACGCCTCTTTGGCAGGTACAACGAGCACCGGCTTCGGGGATGCCCGCAAGACCTGCTCGGCTACGCTTCCCATAAAGGTGCGTCTGATTCCGGAACGGCCGTGGGAGGCCATCACAACAAGGTCAACCCCACTTTCCTTGATGAAGTCGGTGATGATGTGGTGAACAGGCATCGCCGACTCACGAACGATGTACTCTGGACACTCATCGGGAAAGTGGTTCTGAAGGTGTTGCTTGAGCTCGGTGATCGTTTTCTCTTTGATGGCCGCTATCGTCTCGGGTACGTACATCACCGGCATCTCCATGGAGCCGCCGACACCGAGCTGTATAGAGGTGTCGATGCAGGTGAGGACGTAGAACGTGGCGCTGTAGGCCTTGGCGAGGGAGCGCACGTAGGGATAGGCTTTTAACGCTTCGTCCGAGAGGTCAGTGGTAACGAGGATCTTCTTAATTTCAGCTATGCTCATGCTCGCCAGCATCCCGCTACCGACCGTCGTTGTCCAGGGGGATGATCATATCGGGGGGTAAATCGCTTATTGTCATCCCCGCGGTGCTACATGATGATAGGGCGGTAGCGTCCTTACCCGTCTAACAGAAGGATATGTATGACACTTTGTGATCTTTCCACGTTCGGTTTGAGTGAGACCCGAGGTTTTTTACCACACTCGGATCCCCTTATGAGTTTACCTTCGACCTTCGCTGCGTGGGAGAACGTGGCGCAGCGACTGCCGAAGTATCTTGCCGGTCTTAGCCTTCGAAAAACGGTGGACGCCCTTCCGCGATTCGATGTGAACGCTCTCAAGAGCGACGCGGAGGTTCATCGCGCGATGGTTATTCTCTCGTTTATTGGTCACGCCTACGTGTTTGGGGAGAAGCCGACAGTTGAGCGGATCCCTGATGTGCTCGCGAAGCCATGGTACGAGGTCGCAAAAGCTCTTGGCCGTCCTCCGGTGCTCTCCTACGAGTCATACGCCCTCGATAACTGGCAGCGAATCGATCCCAACGGCCCTATCGCGATGGGGAACGTTGCCCTCGCACAAAACTTCCTGGCAGGAATCGATGAGGAGTGGTTCGTTATCATCCACGTTGATATCGAGGCGCGGGCCGCGCAGGCCCTCAAAGCTATCGCCAACGGGCGCAAGGCCGTGATGGCCGGAGATGCCAACGCGCTCACGAAGGAGCTTAAGGAGATGGCATGCGCCCTCGATGGGATGTACGCCTCCCTTTGCGCCATGGTGCTTCACTGTGATCCCTTCATCTACTTCCACCGTGTGCGTCCGTACATCCACGGGTGGAAGAATAACCCCTCGCTTCCACATGGGCTGATCTACGAGGGAGTTCTTGAGTACGGAGGGCAGGGACAGATCCTTCGTGGGGAGACCGGTGCGCAGAGTACGATCATCCCTTCGCTCGACGCCTTCTTGGGGATCGGTCACCAGGAAGATATCTTGAAGACCTACCTTATGGAGATGCGCACGTACATGCCTCCGAAGCATCGCGCCTTCCTTGAGGCGGTTGAGACTGGACCCTCAACACGAGACTTCGTCATGGCGAATACGAGTAGCGGGGATCTCAAGAAGATATACGACGAGTGTGTCGATTGGGTTGAAAAATTCAGGACCAAGCACCTTGAGTATGCGGTGAGCTATATCGCAAAACAGGCGCAGACCGATCCAAGCAATCCCTCCCAGGTAGGCACGGGGGGGACTCCGTTTGTGAAGTACCTTACTAAGCACCGAGATGAGACCGGGCAGCACAAGGTTGGGTGTCCGGTGACCGGGCATCCGTAGAGTGTCTACGCAAAACAACGCATTCGCGTTGTTTTGCATGCGTGAGACGCCGCTTCTCCCTAGGTGGACCCAATCTTCCATGATAGGGTACCGGAAGCTAAGTAACCGCACGCTACCCGTCCATCGATATGTCATTTTTGCTGAATCACACCTTAGGAGCTGACGGAACGCTCCTTATCTCTGCGAGCGCGGCCCCCTCATCGGTTAGCGGCTACATGAGTGGTGTCATCCAAGCCATCGAGGGGCTTCCAAAGGGGGGGCGAGTGCTTGTTTCTGCTACTGATGCCATAGCGTCCGACTCCCTTCTTCTTGCGTCACTCTTCAAGTTGGCGTCCCTCTGTGTTCAACGGGAGGTCGCTCTCTCACTCACTGGATTTCCGGAGCAGGTCTCTCGACAGATCTCTCTTGCGCTCTCAGTGCCCCCACGAAAGGGGGCCCGTCGCACGCAGGTTGAGGATTCCTGGTTCACTTCCATCGGGCGTGCTTCGGTTAGCCTCGTTGAGGACCTTCAAGGGTGGCTCGCCTTCCTGGGAGAGCTCCTTGTGGCGGTGTGGCTCTTCGTTCGACGGCGTGCGCGCGTTCCGGTCCGCGACATCTGGGTCGTCCTCGATGAATGTGGTCCGGGTGCGCTTCCGATCGTTACCCTTATCAGTGTGTTGGTGGGAGTTATCCTCGCCTTTATCGGGGCGCAACAGCTTCGTCAATTCGGAGCCCAGATCTATGTCGCTAATCTTGTGAGCGTCGCGATGCTCCGGGAGATGGGGGCGGTGATGGCCGGCGTTATCATGGCGGGGCGCACAGGGGCCGCGTTCGCCGCGCAGCTCGGCACGATGCAGGTAAATGAAGAGATCGACGCGCTGAAGACCCTTGGGATCTCCCCGATGCAGTACCTGGTGGTGCCTCGTGTTGTCGCGCTTATTATCATGATGCCACTCCTCTGTGTGTACGCGGACGCGCTGGGTATCGCGGGTGGGGCCTTGGTGTCATCGTTCACGATGGATATCTCACTGGTACAGTACTTTACTCAGGCGCAGACGGCTGTTCACATGCGGGACGTCTGGTTAGGGGTGAGTAAGAGTTGCGTGTTTGGGGTTCTGATCGCTATCGCGGGATGTCTGAGTGGTATTCGTTGTGGGCGAAGTGCCTCGGCGGTGGGTATCGCGGTGACCTCGGCGGTAGTTTCTGGAATCGTCGCGATCGTTCTCTCTGACGCCGTTTTTGCGGTTATCACTGAGATTCTCGGGATCTAACCTATGAACTCGCAGCAATCGCACATCGTCGTTGATAACCTCACCATGAAGTACGGGGATTTCCTCATTCAAAAGGACCTCTCGTTTTCGATTAATCGGGGGGATATCTTTATCGTTATGGGCGGGAGCGGGTGTGGGAAGAGCACCCTCTTAAAGCACCTTGTGGGGCTTGTGGCCCCCTCATCTGGTAGGGTCTTGTATGGGGACCAGAGTTTCTGGGATCTGTCACTGGCGGAGCGAGATGTTTTGCTCCGTCGAGTCGGTATCCTCTATCAAAAGGGGGCTCTGTGGACCTCGATGACCTTAGCCGAGAACGTAGCGATGCCCCTCCGCCAATACACGAGCTACTCAGAGTCCGATATTCGGGATATCGCAAGCTACAAGCTGGCGTTAGTTGGGCTCTCCGGGTTCGAGGACTACTATCCATCTGAGATAAGTGGTGGTATGCAGAAAAGGGCCGGCTTGGCCCGTGCGATCGCATTAGACCCTGAGGTGCTCTTCTTTGATGAGCCATCAGCGGGGCTCGACCCGATCAGCTCGAAGCTCCTCGATGACCTGATCTTGGAGTTGAATAGGGGGCTCGGTGCGACCATCGTGGTGGTGACCCATGAGCTTCCTAGTATCTTTGCTATCGGGTCGAACTCGGTGTTCCTCGATGCCGATGCGAAAACGATGATCGCGACGGGTGATCCGAAGGAATTACTGCGCAGCTCGAATGACCCGCGAATTATTCGCTTCCTAACCCGAGGGGAGCGCGAAGCGTAAGGGATGGTATGAGTAAGGAACCGAGATACGCTTGGATAGGGACCTTCGTTGTTGGAGCGGTGTGTCTCACCGTCACGGCGGTGCTATTCTTTGGCCGTGGGAAGCTCTTTGAACATACCACAACCTACATCGCTTTCTTTAGTGGCTCGGTTAAAGGTCTTCAGGTCGGTGCACCGGTTAGCTTTCGGGGTGCTCGTGTCGGCAAGGTCAAAGATGTTTCGATCGTCTACAAGCCTGGAAAGGATGAACTGATCATCCCGGTGCTTCTTGAATTGGACGCTGATTCGGTACAGGGGCTCAATACCGTTGATCATAAGCGGGGAGATGATTCTGAGCCCGGTTTGATCTCGCGACTGATCGCACGTGGCCTCAAAGCGCAGCTTGGCCTGGACAGTATCGTGACGGGTCAGCTCTTCGTGCAGCTCGACTTTATGCCAGACGTCCCAATTCGGATGATGGCTCAGGATGATGAAGATTATCAGGAGATTCCGACTGCGCCATCGCCACTTGAGAAGCTCCAAGAAACCCTACAGCAGATACCTCTTGCTGAGCTCGCCCAAAAGACCGTCGCTGCTATTGAGAAGATTGAGGCTCTGCTCTCCTCCAACGATGTTCAGGATGCGTTCGGGAACCTCAACACGCTCATCAAGGAACTTGAGGTCGTCACCAAAAACATAGATTCGAAGGCCGATGGTCTCTCCAGGGAGTTTAAGGTTGCTTCTGGACAGCTCACGGCGACGCTGAAGACGGTGCAGTCTACCCTTGAGCAGAGCGATCCGCTCTTAGGAAAGACCTCGGCGGCGATGGATGAGGTATCTAATTCGGCCCGTGCACTCAGACGGCTCGCTGATTATCTGGAGCAACATCCTGAATCGCTCCTTAGGGGAAAACGGTAGGAGATATGAAAACGTTACAACGAGTTCTCGTCGCGGTTCTTCTTGTTTCGTCGGTGGGATGCTTTCGATCGCCGCCGTCGCGCTTCTATTCACTTCTGTCACAGCAGGAGATCGAATCAAATCCTCCGCTCTCATCGGAGGGGCTTCAGCTCGAGGTCGCCTCGGTGGTCTTTCCTCAGTATCTTGAGGATCCCCGTATCGCCGTGAGGACCGGAGCGAATGAGGTCTCGCGTGATGAGTACGAGCGGTGGATCGAGGATCCAGACGTCAATTTTAGGCGCGGGCTTCTTGACGCTCTCTCTCGGGAACTCAAGAGTAGTAACGTCTTTTCATCTGATATCTATCCACAACGCCGAGGCTCTCAGGTGCTCCAAGTTGAGGTGCTGCAGTTCGACGTCACGGAAGAGGGACACGCTCTCCTGAAGGTTCGGTGGGCCGTCGGGCAAGATCGGAACGCGCTCTTATCGGCGCCTCTCACGGTGTCAGAGTTCTCTGCGCAGGCTCAACGTGCCAACAGTGAGTCGCGGGTTGAGGCTCTGAGTTCGCTTGTTCGAGATTTCTCGCGCGCGGTGGCGCAACGAGTTGCTCCGGCGCGGTAGGTGTCTCCTACATGGTTCTGACAGCGGGACAGTTCTTCGCCGTAATTTTTAGGCTTTGACGATCTTCTTCCAGGTCAACGTCTGCACGCCGACCGATCCCCCTACCTCCACAGGGAGGGTTGAGAGAACGAGGTGTCCCTCTTCGTTGATCGTCGCCATGCGCATGAGGGTGCAGCCGCTCCAGTTAGGAAAGGAGCAGTGTTCGACATCGTGGAATATCATGCCGCTGCGGTAGCGGAATGATCCGCAGTACGAGAAGTATTCCGAGAATGCCTGCGCCCGCTCCTCCACGGTTCCGGAAAGGGGATCCTGCGAGAGGAAAGGGGCTCGGTTCTCCCGTATGAGAGATACGGACATCTGTCCACTCTCAGAGTACATGATCTTTCCCCGTGCTGCCTGCCCCATAGGATAGGTTGGGGTGTCCTCTCCGACCTTCGTTGCGGTGAAAGACACGAGCTCCCACGCTCCGAGGAGGGTGTCACGAATCGGCGCGACACCGCCTGAGGGGATTTTCGAATTTGTCTCCAGAAATCCCGGGTTGAGGTACTCAGGGTTGGGGTGCGTATAGAAGCCTTGGCCGCTCTTCACGCCGAGCTTGCCTTCGCGAACGAGGTTGCGAAGAAAGATTGGAGGCTCATCTTCTGCCCGGCCGGATAGCTTCGCATATCGCTCCTCGATCGCGAGAACGACATCGAGCCCCACCTTATCCATGATCCCAAAGGGACCCTCTTTGGTTTTGAAGGCCATCATCCAGATGCGGTCAAAGTCTTGGGGTGTATTGACCCCGCGTTCAACCAGGTCGAGCACCGTTTTCTTGATGCTTCTCCACGCGATGTTAAAGATGAAACCGATATTCTCCTTTTGCACGGGGACGGGAACCATTCCGATGCCTTGGAAGAGAGAGGAGACATCTTGTGTAATAGAGGGTGCGGTAACAGCGCTTGGCATCACCTCGAGAGCTGCAATTCCTCGTTGGAGAGGATGTGTGTTGAGGTAGCGCTCCTTGAACTGAACGTGACTGAGCAGCTCCGCAACTGGGAATGAGGAGCTGACGGTCGTAATCGGAATGTGCGGGGCAACGAGGGTGTCGAGAGATCCTAGCACCCTCTCTTTGAGTTCCTTATTCTCGGGAAGGGCTTCAACGACGCAGCGTGCCTCCTGGAGTACCGCGTGAAGAGCGGAGTCGGTTTCAAGGTCTCCCGCGAGGAGCGAAAGCCGAGAGAGCACTCGCTCCTGCGCTATCGGGTCTTTGAGCTCCTGCTTGATAGTAGCGACGAGGGATAAATGAGCTACCTCTATCGCCGCCGAATTCCTATCGATGATCTGCACCGGCAACCCACCGAGGAGCGCCTCCGACGCCATCAAGCGACCGATAGTGCCGGCACCGATAATGACCAAGGGACGGGAATCGATGGAGGTTTGATTCGGACCTCGTAGGTTGGTGAGTGGAGGTTGACCGGTTTGAGATATCTCTAGTGTCACAGAAGGGGGAGCTCCTCATGAGGCGGTAGCATCGGCACGATAATCGGGGTTGCGAACGTAATCAACTGAACTTTTCTGTCGTGTCGTGAGGCCCCCTCGTCAGAAGCGAACAGATCACGACCCCCTTCGACTCGTCGAGAGATCGGATCTTCGTAAAGTTTTGACTTGGTGCGCCGAAGTACGTAAGAAACCTCCATGGCTCGCACTACCGATACTCAAACAGGCTCATCGCCTGCTCCCCTTGAGGGCTCCTCTTCTCTTGCATCGCCTGCGAGTGCCATCTCGAAGATAACGGGTAATCCCCGTGAGTTAGTGGATCTCACCAAAAAGCTCCTGGAGGACGACACGGTACGACGAGCTCTCCTAGCAATTGCTCCGGTAGCCGCTCAAGAAGTGGCTATCAAGTATTCAAAGACTAAGGATGTATCTTTCGCTGCAGGACCGAGAGATCTCTCGATTGAGATACCGCAAGGGGTGAGAAGTGCTCATACAGGTTCGGCTCTCCTTCAAGCGCTCGCGAGGGAGTTCACGATAACCGCCCTTTCGCAGGTCGCTCGGCACGCAGACCCACCAACTGAAGCTCCCCCGCTTTTGTTTGACCTGGTCGAACGGGTATCGGGCAAACGTCCCGATGGAGAGGGGGAGCTTTCGCAGGCACTCCGTCCACTTCTCCAAGCAGCGATCCGTGAGCTGCCAAAACTACTCGCGGAGAGTGATAAACGAGCGACGCGGTGCGCCTCTGTCAGAACCATGACCCTCTCAGCGACAACTCATGCTATTGATCAAACGTTCGATCAGCTCGCTCGGTTGCGAGCTCTTGGGTGGCTATCTCAGGGTAGCCAGCACCTTGAGGCGTTTGATGGTATCGGACGACGGTGCGTAGAGAGTATTCAGATCCGCCTCGTGGAGGGATGGGAGGGCGCGCTTAACACCGGTAGTGCAGAGGGCGCATCCTCAGCGGTTCAAAGCTATAGCTACCTCCTTGATTCCCTCAAGAGATCCGGCTTCACTGGTCGATGCCCATCATGGATTCCATCCGCTTCTGAGCAGAGCGCTCCGAAGACTATTGAACAGCGCACCGCGATACTCCGTCGTGGAGTGGTCGGTTCTCGGGGAACCTCCCGCCCACCGTCCTTCGTCGCCGACTTCATTTCGCGTATGCCGGAGGAGGTGTTAGCGCTTTCAGCTACTGCGCAGTTGGAGAACACGATCCGCGAATGGACACCTCCTGCGGTCAATCCGACCCACGCCATCCTTGTTGACCTACTTGATACGGTGCCTGAGGTCGTTAAGGATCTTGCGATTGTCAAAACTCTCCCAGCAACATTGCCTGAGTCTCTGACTCGGTTTGTGGAGTGTGTTGGTCGCCTCAAATACCACGGCGGTGTTGAGGGATTAGAGAGTCACTGCATCATCGTTGCCCCGGGCGCCTGGCTCGAAAAGATGACGAACGAAAAGCCTACCGAGGGGGGACGTCTTCATCGAGAGCTACAATCGAGCGCGCATGCCAATAACCGTGAGTATTTGAACCTCGTTGCGCTCGTCGCCACGTGGCCGCACAGGAGTTTGGCAGCCCGCAAGCATATTATGAGCGCTTTTTCCGAGCGGGGCGTTAACGCTGTGGCTCGGGCTCTCCTGACGAGCATCGGGGAGGCGACCTACATGATCTATTCGGTTCTCTCTGGTAACCATACCTACGAGGAGATGTCGCCAAAGCTTACGTCTCAGCGGCTTTTGGATCTTGCGGTAGCAGCTGGAACGCTTCGCTCATCGGTTGCAATCCCTGAGATCGCGCGACACCTCTCGGAAGCGGCGCATAACGCCCTTCCTAACCTCGCCACAGCTCGGAGGGTTCTCGAGATTAACACCCTCCCGTGGTCTGAGATCCTCAAGCACATGGACGATATTCCGACTGAGTTCGACGAATCTCCAATTGGAGAGATGCTCCGCGAATTGTCCGGCACTATGCGTGCAGCCATGGGGGTTCGTGTGAGGGTTGCTATCGATGAGATTGATAGCACCCTCAGTAAGGCGTATGCGGATGGGGCCGTCGAAGATTTCACGGCAGCAGCACCACAGGCGGTTGAGCTTGCGGAGTTGTTAGGAGTCACAGATGAGAGCCGGGCCCGGTTGGTTGAGCTTCTTGATGGATGGCTCCTCAAGTACATCAACCTGGTTCACGATGGGGTGGAACACTCTCTGACGTTGCATGAAGGTGAGCTTGGTGCGCCCTCGGTCCAGGAATCATCGCGTGAACGGGCGGTAGAGATGGTACATTTCTTCGTCGACGCGTTGCGACCGATCTATCAGCTGATCTCTCAACACCGCGAGGCAACGCGACCTGCCCGACTGAATCATATGGTTCAGATAGTTGCGGAGCTCTTTCAGCGGTATCCGCTCGTGGGCGCCGCCTATATCGAGCATCTCCTCACAGAGATCTCGCAAGACGGCGAATCTGAACTCGCCTCGCAGCGAGCCGCTTTCGTTCGGCGTGTGCCCGGTATCTCCAATAGACTCTCGCCAAAGGGTAAGGAAGGGGTCAGAGCGCTGAGAAGCTTGGATCTGGAGACTTAAACCGCGCTCGCCAACGACTCGGAGCCTGTTCCTTCGACCTCGCCCCGAACCTTCTCGATCCCGAAGCCCCACGAGAAGCTATCGCGATCGTAGAGGGAGATGTCGATCAGCCCGATGTCCTCTCCGTGTTTTGCGCGCAACTCATCGATGATCTGAGCGGCGTGGCGATTATCATGAGCTTCCACGTTCATCTCGCACGGCCATCCACCGATATGGAGCATGAATTGAGAGACGTACGGGTGACGGTGCGCGAACTCGCGTAGACCCTGGATCGCGTGAGTGGTGTGTCTTCTGAGTTGAATATGAAATTTGTAGGAGGAGAGCTCGAAGGCGCTCCTGTCGAACCGAGCCCGGTAGCCGATGATCACACCGTTGGACTCCGCCTGCTGCCGACGTGTTCTGACGACGATGGGGGTAAGCTTTTCGACCTTAGCGATAGCGACCTCGCTCTCTCGGGCATCGACACACATTCGCCGCAGCACCCTTCTGAATGCGTCATCTACCTCAATCGTTCGGGAATGGGAGAGTGCTGTCCAAGAGCGGGGCTTATCCCCGAGGTACTTACGATTAAAATAGACCATCTCAGTGAACACAGCAGATTCCATCTCACGAATATCTGCGGTTGAACGGCTGAGTACCTCATCTCGTGCCTCAGAGAACTCTCGAGCATCGTGCGCCACCATATTGAAGATAAGGTCCCACCGTCCAAAGGAGCGAGCGGCGCAGTAGACCTGAGGGTGTGCTCGAAGGGTTTTGAGCGCCCGTTCGACACTGGTAGGTGAGTGCGCAAAGCTCACATAGGTCTTGAAGAGTCCCAAGCCCAGGGCTCCCGGATCAAGGATAGGTTCTACTCCGCGTAGAACGCCTTCCTCCTCCATGCGTCGTAGACGGTATGCGACGGTGTCGCGGCCCCTTCGGGCTTTTCTCGCAAGATCGGAGATCGAGATTGTCCCCTCGGTGTCGAGGATTCGAAAGAGGAGCCGGTCGAGAGCGTCAAAGGAGTTCATAAATACTATAGCAATAAGTCTTACTATATCAGATTTAGTAACATATGACCTAGCTATTTAACAGGAGATTCGACCATCGTACCGTCGCCATGTTGTGAGATTACATGGAGGTAGTATGAAATCATCGTTACACGCAAACCTTTCCCAACCGGGTGAACGAACAGGGGTTCCGCCCCATCCGTTCGCCTTGTCATCTGAGCTGGACGGGTTGACCCCGCCGCACTCGCCGCGACGGACACTTGGGTACCTTGCAGGGCAGTTCCTGCGCCCTTCGATCTTTACCGATACCGGGCTGGAAGGGCTTCCGATGCGGGAGTTCCTTGAGCTTGCTCGTTCACGGAGGGCGTTCTATCACGCCACCGAGACCGAACTCCGGAGCGGTTGGTGGAGCGCGCTCCTGAGTACCCCGTTTCTCAAGAGCGGCGAGAGTCGCCCTTTTCAGGACTATCTTAAAAATCACGTGCGTGGTGGGGCGGTCGTTGAGATCGGCCCCGGATCGAGCGTTGAACGGCATCGGCGGCTTATGCGGCAGAAGTTTGGAGCCACTCACTACCTGAGTGTGGATCTCAATGCTAACTCAGAGAGGTTCGGCGCCGTCATCTCGGACGCGCTCACCTTTTTCTCGCTCTTCAAGTCCTCGTCGGTAGACACCATTCTCGCCTTTGGAGTGTTTAATGAGCCGATGTCCCTTCAGTTTCCAGGGCACGCTCCGCCTCGCTTCTTTCTTCCTGCGAAGGGGCCGGAGGAGGCAACGCGGGCTCATTGCGAGCACGAGTACGTTCGAAGGCTCGCTCGGGAGATGCTACGAGCGCTGAAGCCTGGAGGGGTGCTCGTTGGGGACGGTTTGTACTCACGAGGATTTGAGACGGAGGTATGTTGGTACCTACAGATGGCTGGCTTCGCACCTGACGTCGAGGGCTTTTCGAGCTTGTCGGCGGCCCCCCTTGCGGACTTTCGGATACGGGATCCATTTTTCTTTAAACGACCGGAGTAATTGAAGGAGATAGATATGACAGTGCAACTTTACATAGTCGATTCATTCACCGATAGCGTATTCCGTGGCAACCCAGCAGCGGTGTGCGTTCTCACCGAGTGGTTACCGGACGATACGCTTCAGAAGATAGCGAGCGAAAACAACCTCTCAGAGACCGCCTTCTTCGTGGCGAGCGAGCAGGAGCCCCTGCTGCGCTGGTTCACCCCAAAGGCTGAGGTAGATCTGTGCGGTCATGCAACCCTAGCGGCGGGCTTCGTTGCGTTACGGTTCTTGCGGCCCGAATCATCTGCAATCACCTTTAGGTCGAAGAGTGGTCCGCTCACGGTATCAAAGAATGGGGAAAGGTTGACCCTCACGTTTCCCCGTCGAGATCCGCACGTGGTCGCGGCGCCTCCCGGCCTCGTTGAGGCGTTGGGTATCGTACGAGGGGAGGTGCTGTTCGCGCGGGACTATATCGTCGTTCTTGATTCCGAGGAGGAGCTTCGTAACCTCCAGCCGGACGTGGCTCTTCTTCACGAGCTCGATGGTCTCGGTGTGGTCGTAACCGCACCGAGCGACACGGTTGACTTCGTCTCTCGAGCGTTCTTTCCGAAGATCGGGATCGATGAGGACCCGGTCACTGGCTCAACACACTGCGCGCTTGCGCCGTATTGGAGCGGTCGTTTGGGAAGGAGCGAACTCTCAGCGCGGCAGCTTTCGGAGCGGGGTGGCGATATCGATTGCCTTGTTCGAGAGGACTCGGTGCTGTTATCGGGGGAGGCTCGGATCTTTGCGAAGGGAGAGGTGCTGCTGTGAGGGGGCGGATGGAGTGCTCTCCGCACTTGGTCATTAAAGAGGAGGTCTGGGCAAGAAAAGGAGCCTGCGTAACTCATTGGTACCTTTGGCAAGCGTTGTGTTTGTTTCTCTCGGCGTTGCTTTGCTTCCCAGTCTCTCCATACCATGAGGGAATAGGGCGCATCTCGATGGGAGAGCCCCCATGGACGAGTACGGAGAGACACTATGACAAACGTGGAACAGGGGAGTGGTATCGGTCGTGGCGAGAGTACCGGGACCTCGTCGTCGCGAGTTGAGAGCTCTACCTTTGAGTGGACCAATACCTTCCGGATACAGGAGTCCCCACCACATGCTGTCGGGCAATCGTTTGTATCGATCACGACAGGATTTAATCCTGGCTCTTTAGGGGTCTATCCTAACGGCGACCGCTACATAGAGGACCGCGGCTTCTCGTATCTGCGTCCCGATGGAAGTGTGATCGCCGGAGTGGTTGATGGCGTAGGCGAGACGTACGTTGGTCAAGAGACCCGTCGATTCTATCGGTACGGCGATCGTGATCTTTGCTTGGGTGATATTCCAGGCAGAATTCTCGTGGATACCCTGCGGGAAGCGCAACTCGACTCGGAGTCAGCGATTCGTGCTGCGTTAGGGGTCGCAAGCGAACGGTACGGTGCGTGGCTATCGGGGCACGGTTTAGACGAATACGCCGCAAGCCAGAAGCACCTTATCGGTGGATGTACGTTCGCCCTGGCGGTGCATCTACAGGATGGCTCCGTATTATTGGTCTCTGGAGGGGACGCGGTGTGCGTCGCTATCATGCCGAACGGCGATCGTATCGGCACTCGTAATCAGTTGCCAGAGGTCAATCAAGCGCTTGAGCCCTCGAAGCGCTATCTCTATGAAACGTTCGGGCCTAAAGATGGCCGCGCGCTCTTTAACGCGATGTGGAAAGAGGCGCAACGTAACCAGTTCACCAATGGGGATGGGGATTTCGTTGTAGTGAACGGAGCCGAGATCATCGAACGATTTCGACGTGAGGCGGCTCGGTTGTCACTGAGCAATACGCTCCTAGAGGAGTCGATCCCAAATCTTAGCGTACCTGAACGTATCGCTCCGTACGCATTCTTTGATGGTGACCGACGTGTGAGTAGGGCCGCGCAGGTGCTTCGTATTGAGGGCACGCCAACTAAGGTGCTCATGGTGACGGATGGCTGCTTCAACTCATCCCTGGCGGATCCTGTGGCTGACATCGCGGCGACCCTTAGTGCTGCAGGTGTCGAGGGGCTTCTCAGGCGGAACGAGAGTAAGGACGGAACGGGAGGAGGTCCAGAGGCTACCGCGGTGGTGGTCGCCTTCGATAGTGCCGACCGGTTGCATCAGCTTGCATATCCATCCGTGAAGGATGGCCATCGATAATCGGGTCTGTTTTTCAGGGGAGCTGCGGTAGCCTATTCTGGTGCAGCCCAACAACCCCCGATTGGCGCGGATGCCCTCGCTGTGAGGAGGATGGACGGCTTAGGGATGGGAAAGCCACTTGCCTTTTTGTAGGTCGGGCCGAGGGGGGCACTGGAGAGGATCTACCTCGTCGACGCTAGGTTTCCTCGAGAGGAAAATGGCGCGACAAGAAAAGAAGCTCAGGGCATCGGACTATGAATGATTGCGTTCGCCTATGCACCAGACCTATTCTACCGGCAGGTCTGTGCGCGTTCGATTGATTACAAAGCGGTGCTCGCCGAGCGGAAAGCTTAAAGACTGGTAGGTTATCGGACCAACGGGCTCCACCAACGGCTCCATATCCGGGGTATTGTCTTGAATGCTCCACGCTTTGGCTAATAACTCTCGAACTCTACGGATCGATGTATCGATCTGTTCAGGTATCCCCGCAACCGCGAGTGAAGCATAGTCCCAAGAGATCTGGAGAAAGAAAGTTGGCGGTGCAAAGTCATCGCTCATCGCAGTATCGTATTTCGGCGTATCCTGCCCGAACTCAATTGAGATTGGGCAGGGAGAGCCAGGTTGCGCCGATAGATAAACAGAGTGAAAGACGGGATCACCAGCTTCGAGCGCCGTATCGGTATCGTTGAAGGCAACAGAATCTTCGAATTCATCGTCGTCGTTCTGAACACCCATTGCAGAGGCCTGCGACTTCTCTTCTAGTTCCTCGTCCTCGCGATGAACTTCATCGACCTCTTCATCGAAGCCAGGGGAGAAGCCGGTCTCGAGCGAACTTGACACCGAGATCTCTAATTCTCCCGGATATTGGGGAAGGTGTTGCCAGAGAGTTTCCGGTTGAAAGACTTCGCCTGAGATGTGGTCCCGAAAATGGTTCAGCACGGAATCGGTGAGCCGCTCAGCAAGCAGATCAAGGCCTACAGTGGAGAGCGTGGCACGAATAAGGTCGTTGCTTAAATCTGAGATTTTAAGAGAGTAGGGCACTAGTCGCTCGAGTGAGGGTCTCGCTGGTATAGTGGGTTCAACGGATGGCGATGCGCTCACCTCGTCTTTCACCGGCTCATCATCATAGTCAGAGCCTGGATTGACTAGGCGTTCGGGCATCGGCTGAAGCCAATACGAAACTCTCGCACAGGCCCGATGTTCTGCCTCGATGCTGGTGGCAGGACCAGGAATGCTTTCACAGTTCGCTTTATCCAGTTTGGAAACGTTTTGAAGCACGTGGTCGAATGTGGACCAAATGTCATCCGGGTCATCTTCCTCAAAGATGCTCTCTCCATCGAAGTAAAGCTCTATGTCGAAGCGATTCTTGTCTGCTTTGTTTAGACCTACCTGCACTCGCAAGTAGAGCGGCCCATCTTCATCAACGTCAAAGCCGATAGAGCGCTCGAAGAGAAAACGGTCTGAAGCAATAGTCGTCCTCGACTCTAAAGTAAACGATACAGCGATGCCGAGATCCTTTGTAAGTTTCAGAGGTCCTTCTCTCAGGGGATCTCGTCCCAGCAGGAGACGGTTGAAGGATTTTACGAGGTCTTCGTCGACAGGCAGAGACAACTGAGAGCAGATCGCGGCAAGCTCCTTCGACGACGCACCCACGATCCCGATTGTCTTCGGCACGGTGGTTGAGCGGTCCAACGGTGCGGCAGGGGAGTGAAGCTTTTGCGAGGCAGGGGTATGAAGTTTAGGTTCGGTCATGATTGGCACCGTTCGTTGACGAGCAGGTCGTCTACCATAGCATGGCAGGTTGGGTCGATGTTAAAGATGGAGATGTGTTGTGCATCGCACTTAAAGGAACAGATTAGAACTGTCGCAACATAGCAACCAACCATCTTTGTTTAGCCGGGGGCGAGCTGGTAGAATCACCAGGACAAACTGAGCAGGTCGCCTACATCATCTGGAGCCGTTATTGTGATAAAATCACCAGGACGAGGGGACCTTGGAGGGTCGGAGGGCGCGTTTGAGGGGGAGTCCGCCCCCCATAAACTGGCGGAGATGCGTGCTGCTGGTCCCAGGACCGATCCGCAGAACGCCGCCCCCATGAATCTTGAGCAGGCGGGAGCGGATCTGCGCCGGCTCGCGGTAGCGGCTCGGGGAGAGCCTCCGGCAGGGAGCTGCGAGACGGCTCCCCAGTCTGGCGCGAACGCCGCTGAGAAGGAGCTCGCCGGGGCGGAGAAGCATGAATCAGGTGCCCATAGGACGGGTGTGAGCGTCATGGCCCGCCTCAAGCGCTTCCCCGGGCAGCTCCTAGGGGTGAACCCGTTCTCGGGGGACATCGAGGTCGAGCGTCTTCCGACGATGCGTTTCGGTGCCTCCACCATCGCCAATCTTCACAATCCGCTTAAAATCCTGGATAGGGCCTTCGCCTGCGGGAGCGATTTTTCCTATCTGGATGTACCCGGTTTCTCGCCGATCATGTTCCTGTCCGATCCGGAGATGGCGAGAGAGATCCTGGTGCAGACCGCCCACAAGGGGGATTTTGAGCGAGACTCCCTGACTACCCAGGGGATTAAGCGAGTGACCGGCGCTGAGAGCCTCCTGACCGTCAACGATGACGCCTGGAGAGCCCAGAAGGCGGCTCTCGCGCCAGTATTCGGCGGCCGCGCCGTGCACACTCCCGAGGTGTACGCCGAGCTTGACGAAATCATATCATCTCAGCTGATAGATAACCTGGCCCGCTACATCCCAGCCCGGGGCGATGCGACCCTGGAGCTCGAATCGAAGATCAAGGTCGCTGCGCTCGAGATTCTGCAAACGAACCTGTTCGGCGGCACTATCAGCCGCGAAGAGCTTAAGGAGAAATTCCTACCCTCGATCGAACGGGGCATCAACTACATCTTCCTCGACACCTTCATGAACCCCTTAGGGATCTCCCTGTTGAGGATGCCGACCCTCTCCAATTGGCACGCCCAGCTGAAAAGGGATTATCACGTCTGCGAAGAGTTGGTCGACAATACCCTGGAGGCCATGAAATCGGGCCGGGGGTTCTGGGATCACCTGACCGTTAAGCAGCTCGCCGATCTGGATACCTTTAAGAGCCTCGAGCCGGCTATCCGCGCCAACATCAAGACTATCCTGGCGGGGGCCCTGGAGGGGACGGCATCTTATATGGGATTCGTCATCAAGGCTCTCGGCGACAATCCGCGGGTCCAGGCGAAGCTCTTCCGGGAGATCAGAGCTAACCCGGATATTAAGCCGGAGGATAGGGCAATGCTGCCGTATCTCGAAAACTTCCTGTTGGAGGTCGGCCGTCTGTATTCGCCTCTCTACATCATACCGCGCATCTCGAAGAAGGACGTCTCGGTGACGACCTCCAAGGGCACCCTCAACATCCCGGCACACACCCACATCATCATAGCGGCGTACCATATGAACCGCAGCGAAAGGCACTGGGGCGTCGAGGCGACCGGGTATCCGGCCGATCAGCTCGTGCCGGAGCGGTGGGACGATGATAGTATGCGGCGGCACAACCGATCCAAGAACGACAACTTGACCTTCACGTGGGGGCACGGCCCGCGCGCCTGCTCCGGCAAGACTTACGGCCAAGTGGAGCTAAGGATTGGGACGCGCCGCGCGGTCGAGAACTACTACTTCACCGCCGCCGATAAGAATGTTCCGATTACCGCGGGGATAGCCACTCGCACGGCGGATCGCTTCAAAACAACCGTTAGGTTCAGGGCAGGTAAAGGGGCGCGCCGGGAGGAGTAGGGTGCGGCGCTGCTTCACGGCCAATTTTTCTGGTACAGCCCCACGGCCATTAAGTTAAGAGCGAATGGGCACTTTCATGGCCATAATCAACCCCTTGAGAAACATCATCTAAGACGAGAAATATGGCTTTTACCGCTAAGGACACAAAGGACACAAAGCTAGCCCCCGACACATCACCTCTAAACGTAATGGCTGAGGGCTCGGCCCGGCCTTTCGACCGGGGGAGGGGATCGTGTATGACCCAGCAAGGGCAGGGGAGAATGTGGTGCAGCCCAACAATTCCTCTCCCTCCGTGCACTGCGAGTGGCCTGAAGCCCGGACCGCCAAACACTTCTAACTGCAGAGATCGGGATAGCATGGGCAATAGCGTTGTTACACTTTTGTTATTCATTTCATGCAGCACCCCTCTCCTTTCCGAGCATACCATAGCTAGGCATTCCTAGTGAGGATACGCCTACTAAACAGGGGAGCCATGAAACGTCAAATCGCTTACCTTTGCCTCTTTGCCGCCCTCTTGGGACTGACGACCTCAACGGCGTGTCGCGCCCAGAACGAAGATCCATTCTCACTATTTCCCGAATCATGCGCGATAGAAGCGCGCTTGCAATACAAGGAGGACCTCAAAAATCCCGACCATCACGCCTCTCACGCATATGATGACGGGCGGAGCTCCGTCGCTCGCGCGATTCGCGCGCTAGATGATAAACTTTCGCGCGCAGTCTTTGATATTCAGACATTGCAGAGCGTAGGCGAGGCCTATGATCCTCCCAACCGGATACCTCGAAGACAAAAGAAGGCCGCTGAACACATCTTCGACGACCTGCCTCCTGGCGATTTTATCAGCACCCAAGTGAGTATCAGTTCACCCAATCAAGTACCCGACTCGGAGATCCACTACACATGCCGCACCGACTCATGTCCGCTCGGGGCTGAGTGTTTGTTTGAAGACCTAGGAAACGCACAAGAGCAGCTTCGACAAGACCTTCCCATGAACAGACGGATCATGGAACGCATTCTCAACTGGGCTAAGCCCATCGGGAGCCTTAGGGTCAGAGCGATTCGTCTTGAACGGGAATACGAAAAATTCGAGCGGGAATTACGTCAAATGATAGAAGAACTCCCTCCACAATTAGTCACTGTTACCGTTCGAGTCCCAGTGAGAGTCCACCGAGTGCCTCCGCAGGTAGTGGTAGTAGAAGATATCAATCGGAATCCGGAAGTGACGACATCGGAGCCGCTTCATTGATACTGAACGCCTGGGCTACCCCATTTGGTAATGGAATGAACCTATGAGTATTAGTCTGGTGCAGACCAACAAAAGCCTATTCGTTGATAGATAGAGGGGATGGGTAAAGCCAGTCAGGAGAAAACCCATCCCCGGAGGGTATTTAGAACTCTTGCTTGCTGCGGAGAGCTATAACACAGCAGATCAATCTGGTGCAGCCCATCAATTCCCTCTCAGCGATGGTTTCCAACTGATACCTGGAATTGAGGTCGGGGAGATTAGAAGGAACGCACTATGAAAGCCCTCTCATTGCGCTAAGGTCGACGGAGCTTAGCTCCTTGAAGTTCGTGAGCTCAATTTTAGGCGGCTTGACAAACGAGTAACGCGCTCACCCCGACCGCTTCCAATTAGGCGGATTAAAGAGCGTTACATAATCGCGGAATTGGAGGCTTGAAACACCCAGGCGGCCACGGAACATCCGTGTATCCCTGCTTCATGAGGCGGTAGCATTCCCTGCACCTGCGGATGAAGTCATGGAACGTCTCCAGGTATTCCAACCGAACCTCCTTACAAGAGCCATACATAAATATCTTTCGGCTCTTTTTTCGAGGAACATAGGTATCGGTCACCACGAATCCTTCGATTCGGCGGAGGGGATCCTTCTTTGGAGCCAATCGGGCCTCCTCGGCTCGAACTTCGTTGATGATCCTTTGCCGTATCTTCTCAATCTCAATCGGGTCTACGATGTTAAAGGCATGAAGCCATTTAAGAGGCATGATGCGAAGGACGTTCCGTTCCCGGGCAGACGCTTTACCCTGAATATCATTAACAAGCGCACGCTCCTCAGAGAGTGATGGATTTTCCTGAGAGAGTGGCCCAACATCAGGGAGAAGAACCCACGGTACCTCCTTCTCGACACTTGCATTAACATCCGCAGGAACCGACAGGAACTCTTTCCAGGTATTGCACCCGGTATACTCATCAATCGAACGAGCGAGACCTGCACGGACCGGATTGAGGTAGGAATAGACCACTCGATCGATGGCGGCTTCTAGATCGAGTACCTCTCCGATATTGGTTCTGTTATCCCAGAGATTGAGCTGGGACAAGCTCAAAAGGCGCTTGAGAAAGTCCGTAAGTTGCTTCTTAAGGCGCTCGTGGAAATGGGTAAGTGCCTCACAGTCCAGGGAAAAGACCTGCATGTGAGTATGGTTACTCATCCACACATATCCACAGATGATGATCGCTTCCGTGCACAGCAAGCGTCCCATGATGCTTTCGATCAAAAGCTTCGTCAGGGCACGTGCAGGCAGGGGGAGCCCTCTAAGGGACCGAAAGCACAGATCATACATCTTCTTACTTCGGGGCATTCTTGGTTTGCGCATAGTACCCCTACATCGAGAGCACGGCGCAAAAGTTGCGTATTCATCTCTCAAATGTTGGGCTGCACCAGTTCAGTTCAGCTGCACCAGTTCAGTTCAGCACCAGTTCAGGACTCCGAAATGCGCCCCTGCTAAACAACGCGAATGCGTTGTTTAGCCACGCTTCCCTAGACAGATTCCACCGAAACGAGCTGTGCCCCATGAGCGATCTCCTGACCTTTCGTCACGTGCACCTTCGTTACTCGAAGGTCGGCCGGCGCCTTTATAGGATTCTCCATCTTCATCGCCTCTATTACGACGAGCGTTCCTCCGGCAGTAACCGTGTCTCCCTCCTTAACCTTGATGTCAGAGATGATGCCAGGGAGCGGTGCCTTTACCTCCGGCGGTAGCGCTGCCGTCGATGATGAGGAGGTTTGAAGAGCCCGGTCTTTCGGCAAGGGTTGTATCGAGATCTCAGATGAGGGGTGATGGTGTGTGGTATCAACCGGAACGGTGTGCTCACGCCCATCGATCTCAAAGGTCAATGCACCGCCCATCCTTCTCTTCAGGAGTACCGTAAAAGCCTGACCGTTAATCGTTACGGTGTATGCGCTCATCGAGAGCTCCTGTCGATCGCCTCTAATCTTCCTGAGCTTCTCCATAGTGACGGGGGCTCACTGCTTATGAAGGCGAGGTTCCCGGCCCGATCTACCGTAAAATCTCCAGGTGGTAACGCATTGCTAAGCGTCGTCGCAATCAGTGCTAGGATATCCTGAGACACCTCGCCGGTGCGAGTCGTCCGGCTCACGAAGCGGATTCCGTCATGAGAGAGTGGGGAGGGTAGTGGAGGTCGAAGCGTCGTCATACAAACCTAAAGGGGGATGTTGCCATGCTTTCGCTTCGGTGGGCTCTGTCGTTTCGTGGAGAGGGTGGCGAATGCCTCAATCACCTTGCTGCGCGTCTCGCGTGGCTTAATCACCGTGTCGATGAAGCCGAGCTCGGATGCCTCCCATGGATTGGAGAACTTTTCCCGGTACTCTTTGACGAGTTGAGCGCGTTTCTCGGCCTCTTTCCCTAACTTCGCCGCTTCATCGAGCTCGCGTCGGAAGATGATACTAACCGCGCCATCGGGACCCATCACCGCGATCTCCGCTGAGGGGTAGGCGAAATTGACATCGGCGCGGATATGTTTGGAGGCCATTACGTCGTAGGCGCCGCCGTACGCCTTTCTCGTGATGACGGTAACCTTCGGAACGGTAGCCTCGGCGAAGGCGTAGAGAAGCTTCGCTCCGTGTCTAATAATCCCTCCGTGCTCTTGCTGAACGCCCGGTAAAAATCCCGGTACATCAACGAGGGTGAGGAGTGGAATATTGAAGGCGTCGCAGAAGCGAACGAAGCGCGCTGCCTTCGTGCTCGCGTTGATATCGAGACAACCGGCGAGCACTGAAGGTTGGTTGGCGACCACACCGGTCGAACGTCCGTTCAACCGTACGAAACCGACGACGATGTTCTGCGCGTATGATCCTTGAACCTCAAAGAAGTGGCTTGAGTCGGCTATAGAGGTGATCAGCTCTTTTATGTCGTAGGGCTGATTCGGTTGCTCAGGAATCAATCGATCGAGGGCGGAGTCCTCGCGAAGCGCGAGATCTCCTGAGAAGACCATCGGTGCCGGATCGAGGTTATTCTGCGGAAGGTATGAGAGCAGCTCTTTGCACATCGCGATGCAGGATTCGTCATCAGTAGCCTCAAAGTGGGCAACGCCGCTGATAGAGGTGTGAGTATCCGCACCACCGAGAAGCTCCTTCGAGACATCCTCTTTCGTCACCGTTTTAATTACATCAGGGCCGGTGATAAACATATGGCTCTTCTCCTTCACCATTAAGATGAAGTCGGTGATAGCTGGAGAGTACACCGCGCCCCCGGCGCAGGGGCCTAAGATAAGGGAGACCTGGGGTACGACTCCTGAGAGAAGGGTGTTGCGAAGGAAGATATCCGCGTACCCACCGAGGCTCTCAACACCCTCTTGGATGCGGGCGCCGCCGGAATCGTTTAGACCGATGACGGGACAGCCGATCCTCTCAGCGAGATCCATGATCTTGACGATCTTCTTGGCGTGCATTGCGGCAAGCGACCCACCGAACACGGTAAAGTCCTGGGCGAATACGCACACGCGCCTTCCGTGGATAGTGCCGGTTCCCGTAACTACGCCATCGCCAAGGTAGCGCTTGTCCGCCAGTCCGAAATTCGAGGAGCGATGGGTCACGAATTTATCGTACTCACTGAAGGACCCCTCATCGAGAAGGCATAGCACACGCTCCCTAGCGGTTAATTTACCATTCTGATGTTGCCGGGCTACCCGTTCTGCGCCTCCACCACTCTCGGCTTCGGCGTTTCGACGCTCAAGTTCGTTTGTTTGACTCATAGTGTGCCGATGTTACCACGGACGGAGTCTCGGGAAAGGCTCTTTTACAAAGGGAGGGCTCTCTTCATTGAGGAGCCTCGTAGAGGGTTTCGAGCCGGGGATCTTTCATAATAACGTTCGGTTGTAAATCCTTCTTTACTCCGAAAGTCCTGGGGGTCTATCTTCTCACGTATGGTTATATTTTGTTCTTCACTGTCGCGTGCCCTCCGTCATGTTGTGGTCGGAGCTGCCCTTGCTGTAACCGGATGTTCGGACATGGCTCCTCAACCCCTGCGCACTCCGGAACCCGCTGAAAAGATCGTTTTCAACGCCATGTCCTCTTTCTACTGTGCCGAGAAGCGCTGGCCCGCAAGCTGGGATGAGCTCGTACAGTTTGAAGGGCTCTCTACCGAGGCTCATAGCGCCGTTGGCGAGATGCTGACACCGGATATCTCATCACCCCGCGCGATCCTGCTCGTCGTGCGCTACAAGAACGCGCAAGGGCTCGATCGAAGGGTTGTCTATATCGCCCCTCCTGAGTGCGACGGTGAAACCGACTCCGAGAGGATCTCAATGGCGGGTGGTCGTGTGAGCTTCGAGCGTCTACCGGGATTCACTCAGCTCGATGGCGCGGCCGTTAAGGCCAAGTGGAAGGACGGACCCTACCCAGATGTAGCGTGGCAGGATGCAGTTCGGAACCTGGTAGTGACGGTTCGCTTCGGCGAGGTTTCGATTACGCCTCAAGAGCTACCCGCTCTCAAGGAGGAGCTTGAAGCGGCGTATGAATCCTCTCTTAAGAATTTGACCTGGATCGAGCGGAGCGTCGCCCGTGATGAGGAACCTCCCAAGCTTGTTCACATCCTCTCAAGCGACTCGTCATCCGGTTCAACGATCTCATATACGATGTCTATGTCCTTTGATGATCGCTTGCTGACGATCTCTGTCTCAGGTCCGCCTGACCGGGAAAAAGGCATAGAACAGGTAGCGAACTCCCTTCGCCGGTCGTTGAGGCTCAAGTAGTATATGGCCGAGGAGCGAACCTACAAGACCGCAGCTGGCCTAACGATCAAGTCGGTGTACGGTCCCACTGATGCTCCGACGCGCACCGTAGAGCAGCCGGGAGAGTACCCCTACACCCGGGGCATCCACCGAAGCATGTACCGAGGGAAGCTCTGGACGATGCGTCAGTACGCGGGATTCGGTTCTGCGGCTGAGACCAACGCTCGCTATCATTTTCTGCTCCAACAAGGGATTACCGGGTTGAGTGTCGCGTTCGACCTCCCTACTCAGATGGGCCGTGACTCGGATCACACCCTCGCTCGTGGAGAGGTGGGAAGGGTAGGAGTTTCGATCGCCACAATCGATGACATGGATCGCCTCTTTCAGGGAATCAACCTCGCTGATGTCTCGATCTCGATGACCATTAACGCGACGGCCTCTACCTTGCTCGCGTTTCTTATCGTACTCGCGCAGCGACGTGGAGTTCCTCTGAGCGCCCTGCGCGGAACAACGCAGAACGATATTCTCAAAGAATATATCGCTCGGGGGACCTACATCTATCCACCCCGTCCCGGCATGCGTCTTGTGACTGACATCTTTTCGTACTGTGCCACACACGTGCCGAACTGGAACACGATAAGCGTATCGGGGTATCATATCCGTGAGGCGGGAAGTACCGCCGTTGAAGAGGTCGCCTTTACCCTCGCTGATGGTATCGCATACGTCGATGCGGCGTTGAAGCGAGGGCTAAAAGTCGATGAATTCGCCCCGCGTGTGGCGTTCTTCTTTAACTGCCACAACAACTTTCTTGAGGAGGTCGCGAAGTTTCGCGCCGCCCGTCGCATGTGGGCCCGAATCATGAAGGAGCGCTTTAGAGCAAAGGATCCTCGCTCGATGATGTTGCGGTTCCATACGCAGACCGCGGGGAGCTCGCTCACCGCGCAACAGCCTCACAACAACGTTGTACGAACGACCGTTCAGGCGCTCGCGGCGGTGTTGGGCGGCACGCAGTCCCTCCACACAAACGGTTTCGATGAGGCTCTTGGTTTGCCAACCGAGCAGAGCGCTCAGCTTGCGTTGCGAACGCAACAGATTATTGCCGAGGAGTCCGGCGTCGTCGCGTCAGCAGATCCCCTCGGTGGAAGTTACATGATTGAGTCGCTGACCGATTGGATCGAGCAGGAGGCGCAGCGGCGTATCGACAAGATAGATTCGATGGGTGGAATGCTCGCGGCGATCGAGCAGCGTTATCCGCAAGGTGAGATTGAATCCTCTGCGTACGAGGCTCAACGGGCGGTTGAGCAGGGGAGTTCGGTGGTCGTAGGGGTGAATAGGTATTGTGATGATGGTCGGAGTGAGGCTCCTCCGGTCTTAAAGATCGATCCGAAGGGGGAGGCTGAGCAGGTTGCACGGCTCGCCGCGTATAAGAAGGCGCGTGACGGCGCAAAGGTCTCCTTGGCGCTCTCCCACCTGGAAGCGGTGGCTCGCTCCGAGGCTGAGCTTATGACGCCGATAGTCGCGTGCGTGCGAGCCTCATGCACGCTTGGGGAGATATCCGATACTCTTCGACAGGTGTTCGGGGAGCACAAAGATATATAGAGAAAAGATATATAGAGGAAAGATATATAGAAGAGCCCTCCCGATTCCCGAAAAAACCGTATCGAGAGCGACTGCACCTGGTGTTGTGGCCTCAGATCCAATTGGCGGTTTGTAACTAGTTGAAATAACACGCCAGGCTGTGTGGCATGATGTTGTGTATAGGCCACGTCAGCTCTCGGCGCTTTGACTTTAGCTTCAAATATTCCGATATTTGAATATATGGGAATATAAATAAGCTCATCACTCTACATCCGATGACCGAGTAAGGGAGAATCTATGCCTCAACAATTGCTTGTCGCTCAGCAGCTCGCGGAGATCCTGGCGGTTATCGCGCACCCCCACCGCATTAGAATTATCGAGGAACTCGGGCGTCGCGAGATGGATGTGCACACTTTGGCGGAGCGCTTAGACCTGCGTCAGGCCACCCTCTCTCAGCACCTCGCGCAGCTTCGGGCCAAGGGTATCGCTGTTGCGGAGCGTGAGGGGCGAACCGTGCGGTATCACCTCTCGAGTACGTGGCTTGCGGGGTGGCTTGTGGACGGATTTCAGCTTCTTGAGATGCAGGGGCAGCACAGCTCGAAAATCCTAGAGGCGGCGAAGGTCGTGAAGAGGATGTGGCGTTTAAAGAGTCGGAAGTAACCGAACGGAGGAGCAGGATGGGTAGTCAAACACATGCTAAACGAAGCGAATGGCAGATCGCCATGCGAGTCTTTCGCATGTTGCACGGCGAGTCTCACGATATCGCGGTCGTATTTCTGTATGCGCTCGCCGTCGGCCTTTGTTCGCTCGCGATTCCGGTGGGTGTGCAATCGGTGGTTAACTCGGTGGCATTTGGCGTTGTGCTTCAGCCGCTCGTAGTGGTGACCTGCTTAGTTGGAGGAGTGCTTCTCTTCTCTGGCGTCTTGCGAATTATGCAGCTGGTGGTGGTGGAGGTTCTTCAGAGGCGTCTCGTTGTTCGCATATCTTTAGCCCTTGCTGAGAGGATCCCCCACGTCGCGTTTGAGCAGTTCCGCAGTAAGTATGGGCCCGAATACGTGCTCCGATTTCTGGAGAGCTTCTCAGCTCAGAAAAACGTATCGGCTCTGCTACTCGATGGTATAGCGCTATTCTTCCAGGTCACGGTTGGTCTGGTGCTCGTGTCGTTCTACCACCCATTTTTCCTCGTTTTCTCAATCGTGCTGGCGCTTCTTCTGGTGCTTCTTGTGACTCCACTCGGCATTGGCGCTGTGAAGACATCGATTAAAGCGTCTGACGCCAAATACGAAGTAGCGACATGGCTGCAAGATCTTGCTCGGGTTCCGATCCTTTTTAAGTCGAATCGTGGGGATTCGTTCGCGTTGGAGAGAGCCGATCAGTTAGTTGGGTCGTATTTGGAATGGAGGGGGAAGCACTTTCGGGTTCTTCTGCGGCAGATCGTGGGTTCGGTTACGATCCAAGTTTTGGCGAGCACACTCTTGCTCGGCCTCGGAGGATGGCTGGTGATTAAACAGCAATTGACGCTGGGGCAGCTGGTTGCTGCAGAGCTCATCATCGGCGTGATCCTGAGCGGGGTCGCGAAACTCGGTCGATACCTCGACAAATTTTATGAGCTGTGCGCCTCTGTTGCAAAGCTCGACGCCCTGTTTGACGTGCCCTATGAGAAGGAGTCCGGCTCCTTCTTCTCTCCCGGAGGAGATCCGGCGAGCCTTGTGGTCAGCAATCTGGTTGTTCGCCATGACAATCACATCGAGCCAATCCTGAATGGCGTGTCCCTCGCTATAGCTCCTGGCGAGAAGGTGGCGATCTGCGGACAGAACGGCGCGGGGAAGAGCATACTTGCTGATTGCATCTATCGGATCTCCTCAGCAACGTCTGGCCGAATTGAGATCGATGGTCATGATGTTCGAGAGGTGCATCCCCTTGAGCTGCGAAGCGAGATAGCCCTTGTTCGGGGAATTGATCTTTTTCACGGCACCATAGAGGAGAACCTCACCTTGACCAGCGGCAGTGTGTCCTCTAGCCGAGTGCGAGAGGCTCTCGCTATGGTGGGAGTTCTTGAGGACATCTATAGCCTTCCTGACGGTCTGCAAACCCTCCTACAGGGACAGGCCGAGCCACTCTCCCGAGGGCAGGCTGCTCGCCTCATGATCGCTCGTGCGGTGCTCATGGATCCCCGGCTCATCATCATCGATGGAATTCTTGACGGCATCGATGAAAGTACAGTGGCCGGACTCTTGCAGGAGCTCACCGGGCCGAAAGCTCGATGGTCCCTCTTGGTCCTGACGCACGAGCGGAGCGTGGCGCACCACTTCGCAAAATTTTACCAGCTGCATAAGGGAAGGCTGGTCGGAGCTGCCGATTAAAGGAGAACGGAATATGGTTTTCGATGATGGTCGGGTTGGCGATTATATAGATGGCACGGAGTACTTGACGCTGCAGGAGGTCGAGGCCGGCGCTCGTATCGAGTTGAGATCCCCGAAGCTGGTGGGGTCTCATGGAAGTCTTCGATTCGGAGCGGTGCTCCTTCTGTGTATGATCGTGATCGCTGGGCTTGCGATGATATTTGCTCCGTGGACGCAAAATGTCAGAGGAGTGGGGAAGGTCTCTGCGTACTCTCCGGACGAGCGACCGCAGAACTTGACGGCCCCTGTCGATGGCATTATTCGACAATGGTTTGTGCTTGAGGGGACGGTGGTCAAGAAGGGGCAAAGTATCGTCGATGTCGCCGACATCGACCCCGACATCATCTCTCGACTCGAGCGTGAGCGAACTGCTCAGCAAGTGAAATTAGACGCGGCTCAAAACGCGGTAGATACCTCTCGAAAAAATCTGGAGCGACAGAGGTCGCTTGTCACCTCAGGGCTGAGCTCGCAGCGAGCTGCTGAGCTGGCCGAGTTGGAGTATGCGAAGTATCTCTCTGAGATCTCCTCCGCTTCGGCCGAGTTAGCTCGGATTGAAACGAAGCTCGCGAGACAGGCATCGCAGTCAATTATTGCTCCTCGGGATGGAATCGTTCAAAGGATCTTAGCTCCCCAAGGTGGTGTGATGGTAAAGGCTGGCCAGGTTTTGGCGACGATTGTTCCCGAATCTGCGAGTCGTGCGGTGGAGCTCACATTGAGTGGAAACGATGCCCCGCTGCTTGAGGTCGGCCGCCGGGTACGTTTGCAGTTTGAGGGGTGGCCAGCGGCGCAGTTCGCTGGATGGCCATCGGTCGCAGTGGGGACATTCGGAGGTGTCATCGGAGTTCTAGACCCCGGAGCGGGAGAGGATGGAACGGTTCGGGTGATCGTGTTCCCGCAGGAGGGTGAGAAGTGGCCGGACTCGCGCTACCTGCGGCAAGGAGTTCGGGTTATCGGGTGGGTGCTCCTCGACACGGTTCGTCTCGGATGGGAGATGTGGAGACAGTTCAACGGCTTCCCTCCGACCTTACGAAACAAAGATCTAAACGGTGATACCTCGGCGCCAAAACAAAAGGAGGGAGCCTAGGGCATGATAGTTGGACGTGACGTTCGTTGGATTGTGGTTACTGTCCTCGCCGCGCTGGCTGTCAGCGCCGGGCAACCTGTGCATGGGGAGGAGTCGTCGGGTGTCGTGAAGCACTCGAAGGGCGCGAAAGGTGGTGCTAGTCCCGTGCTTTCTCTCGACGATGTGATCGCTGCAACATTGGATCGTCACCCCGCTCTCAACGCTGAAAAACAGGAACGGGTCGCGGCGGATGCGGATGTCCTGTCAGCTGAAGGCGCGTTTGACCCGAGTCTCAAAGGGGACGCTCTCTCGTATGTCACAGGTGGATATTCCGGCAACTACGGCTCGGCATATGTTGAGCAGCCCCTTAAGTTCTACGGTAGTAAAGTTGTCGGCGGTTATCGAATCGGCGATGGAACCTTCCCCATCTATGACAACTGGTATGAGACGAACTCGGGTGGTGAGGTCGGCGTCGGAGTGGAGGTTCCGCTCCTTCGTGATGGCCCGATCGATCGTCGACGAGCCAATATCGGAAAGGCGGAATCGGGGCAGCAGATCGCGGACTCGATGATTGAGCAACGAAAGATCGAGCTCGCGAGAGCAGCGGCACTGACGTATTGGGATTGGACAGCTGCTCGAAACAAGGTCACGGTCTATCGACGATTACTTCAGGTGGCAGAGGAGCGAGATCGACAGATCGCTGAGCGAGTTTTAAAGGGGGACCTGCCCGAGTTTGATCGCACGGACAACCAGCGAGCGGTACTTCAACGTAGGTCGCAACTTCTGACCGCCGAGCGGGCGGTCAAGAGCGCCGAGTTCTCCCTCTCCCTCTTCTATCGTAACCACGCCGCAGAACCGCAGAGCGTTGAGCGGTTTAAAGCCTTGGACAGGATTCCCCTTCCGCTATTTGTTCCCGTACATCATCACGTCGATCCAGTGGCGGAAGCCGCAGATGCGAGGCCGGAATTTAAGAACATCAAGGCGCAGAGTGAGCAGAACAAGATCGAGTTGGAACTGGCGCGAAATCAGGTGTTGCCGCGATTAGATTTGCGTGTGTTCTCGTATAATGATTACGGAACGGGGAACCCAAAGCTGGAGGATCCTGAGGTCAAGGCCGGGTTGCGAGTCGAGATCCCCCTGGCGACTCGAACGCAGAGGGGGCGGATCGACTATTACGAGTCCCGTCAGAAAAAGTTGCAATTTACGGAGACCTTCCTGCGGGAACGGATTCGCGCAGATGTTCAGGATGCTCTTAACGCTTTGGATATTGCGAGGAGCAAGGTCGAGGTAGCGGCGGCCGAGGTGAGAGCCTCTGAGGATTTAGCTCGAGGGGAGTCGAAACGGTTCGACCTCGGTGATAGTAATCTGATCTTCGTGAACTTGCGGGAACAGAACGCAGCTGACGCTGAAGTACGAGAGGTTGAGGCGCTTCAGGATTATCAGAAAGCTTTTGTTACCTTTGAGGCGATCCTGGCGCGCATTCAAAGGCGGAAAGGGAGCTAATCGCGGGGAGGGCTCGGTGCTCCCGAAACCTCGCAGAGCGCGGCAGATGGGCTTTGGGTTGACCAAGAGCTAAGCCCCCGCATGTGACGAGGGTCGTTTTGAGTCTAAGAGAGGCTACCCCCCTGCAATTGCGATGGAAATGACACGATCTCTCACTCTGGGGAACTGGGGAGATCGAGGGGGGTGAGCTGGGAAAAAGAGGCTGGTGCCTCAATTTTACTTGTACGGGGTGTTGAGGTCGTCTATCCTTCAAGATTACAAAAAATGTAGCCCCTTGACCCGGTTAGGGTCAGAGGTTCATCGGAGTGACTGAGAGGATTCCCCTCTATCCGAGCACGCAGGTTTCAGTCGCTTGTGTTTATCGTTGTGGGTCGTGCGTAGAAGGTGATGGTATGAAAAAGAAAGATGTCGATACCTTGAAGAAGATCCTCGAAGAGGAGAAGAAGCGTATCTTTCACCACCTGCAGGAGATTAGCGAAACCTCGGTAGCGGACCTAGAGACCCCATCTGGGGACTCGGTTGATCTCGCCTCCCTTGAGATTAATCAGAACTCGCTTGCGAAGATCGGAAAGCGTGAGCAAAACCACCTTAAGAAGATCGATGCCGCCCTCAAGAAGATGGAGGACGGTACCTTTGGAGAGTGTGAGAGCTGCGGTGAGCAGATTGCTATCGCCCGTCTGATGGCTCGTCCCGTTGCTCAGCTCTGCATCGATTGTAAGACCGAGCAGGAGAATGAGGAGCGACGATACTCAGACCGTGCTGGTGATTCCGACAACGAAGGATTCCCAGAAGAGGGAGAGGAGCTCTAGTTCTCTCGAAGAGGGGCGCCTGGGGCGCCCTTTTTTATTGCCGTTTGATCCATTCGAACTCGCGGTATTGGGAGGGCGCTCATTCCTGAGCGCCACGTCTTTACGAGAGGTAAGGTCCTTTGCGATGAGCGATACTTCGGCGACCAGGAATGGTCGCCCTCCCATTTTGCAGGGTTTACGCCGCCGCCAACTCCCTCAAAATCTCCTCAAACACCCGGGGTGCCGCGACGACGATGTTGTCCATGAAGAGGTCGTGCTGGTAGTTCGCGGTTTTCTTTTGGGACTCGTGGTCGTACGGATAGTGCCCCACCTTGGCGCCCGCCTCGCGCGCGATGAGGCACGCAGCGGCGCCATCCCACGGACTGAGGGTCTCCTCATAGAAGGCGTCGAGCCGCCCGCACGCAACCCAGGAGATATCGACCGAAGCCGCTCCGATGCGGCGGATATCGCGACAGGTTCGTAAGAGATGGAGGAGTCTGGCGCAGATGCGATCGATGTTGCTCCTATCGTACGGAAAGCCCGTCGCAATGAGTGCGTCTGAGAGGCTCTGAGTCTCCGTGGTGCGAATCGGGTCGTTGTTGCAAAAAGCGCCGTTTCCCTTTGTTGCCGTGAAGAGCTCCCCTTGAAATGGGGCAAGCACAGCACCTGCTTGCACAACGCCGTCAACGGCATAGGCCACAGATACCCCTACCTGATTATGACCGTGGGCGTAGTTCGTGGTTCCATCGATCGGATCGATGACCCAGGTTGGTCCGCCATTAAAGGTTGCCGCAAGGGCAGGATCCGATGATTCCTCAGCGAGGATCTTGTGGTCCGGAAAGTGCGCAAGGATCGTTTCAATGATCGCTTTTTCCGAGGCGAGGTCTGCGGTTGTGACCAAGTTTCTCGCCGATTTGAGGGTTATATGTACGGATTGAGAGGTGCGTTGGTCTCGGGCTATCGCGCCGCCACGGTGAGCCGCTTCGATAGCTACTGCGAGGGCATCTGAGGGTGAGGGGAGGTGCGGTGAGTTCATAGGCGGTCCCAATAGGTCGTTTCAAGGGTGGCGTTGTGTATAGTAGTGTACCGAACTATGTCAGGTAGCTCCTCAATCAGCAAATCTCTTCCCGAAGCCGTAGCGCGTGTCGCTGACGCGTGGATCGGGCGTGAGCTGACCATCAATGCCCCCTCTAAGTTAAACCTTCGCCTCAAGGTCGAGGGGCGGAGGGGTGATGGGTATCACCTGCTGAGCATGATCAATTGCTCGACCTCGCGGCAGGATACCCTTCGTCTTGTCTTCACCGCAGAGTCTGAATGTGTGGTCACCACGAAACCGGAGCGGGTTATTCCCAAGGGGGATCGTGAGAATCTTGTGACCCTGGCATTTCGGGCTTTTTGGCGTGCAGTCGGCTTCGACATGGTGCCCTTCGGTTTTCGGTGTCAGATCAAGAAGAATATCCCGATCGGTGGCGGTCTTGGAGGTGGAAGCGCCGACGCCGCGGCGATGTTGCGTCATCTCGAGTCAGTTTTTGGCGCGGCGTTGTGTGAGGGGTATGGAATGACCGCGGAGCAGGTTCGCTCTCATGTGATGTCTGCTGCGCTCTCTTGTGGAGCCGATGTTCCCTACGCGGTTGAGGGGGGATTGTGTTGGGTTGGCGGAATAGGCGAGGAGATCGTATCGCTCCGAAAGAGCTCCATCTCGCCCCCGAAGGCTCTTATCATGATACCGCCAACGCCAGTTCCGACCGTTCAGTTCTATGAGCGATTTCGGCAGGAACGGCCCGAGCTCCCGCTATCCGTAGATACGCTGGGTCGAGCATGTATACCCTATGGGGTAGGAGACCTTGCCTCCCTGGTTGAGAATGATTTTGAGTCTACGGCGTGCTCAATGGTCCCTGAGATAGCCGAGGGGCTTGCGATTGCTCGGGAGGTTTTTCCTCGGGGGACCGCTCTCACTGGCTCCGGATCGGTATTCTTTAGCCTCGTTCCTGAGGGTGATGAACCTCGGGCCTATGAGTTATCGGCTCGATTGAAGGAGCGGGGGTTCGAAAGTTACCTATGCTTCCTCATTTTCTCGTAAGATACCACGCATATAGTAGTGTCCCGCACTTGCCAAAGTGCGTTACTTGTTTTACTCAACAGGGGCGCATGTGAGGGTGTTTTGCCCTCGTACTGCCCGGTAGCCAAGTGGTAAGGCAGTGGATTTTGATTCCACCATACGCAGGTTCGACCCCTGCCCGGGCAACTTTTCCTCTCGAAGGTGGCGGATAGAGAGGTGTTGTTCTCGGTACGCGCTGTGAACCCTACACAACGTATCGATTGAGTAGTTAAAACAGGGACCATTGCCCACTTCCCATGACTCACTTCCAAGGAGCTCCTGTGTCTGGTCCACTTCTCGTTTTCGGCGGTCGTTCCAATCTCCACTTTTTCCAGTCCGTTTGTAAGCAGCTGGACATCGAGCCCGGTCGCATCGACACGGTACAGTTCGCGGATGGTGAGCTCTCCGTGGAGATCGGTGATAACGTACGAGGTGGTGATGTGTTCGTGCTTCAGAGCACGTGTAAGCCGGGTAACGACTATCTGATGGAGTTGCTCATCATCATCGATGCGCTCAAGCGTTCGAGTGCGGGGAGGATCACCGCTGCGATTCCTTACTACGGCTACTCCCGACAAGATCGAAAGGTGAAACCGCGGGTACCGATCACAGCGAAGTTGATCGCTGATATGCTCACCGCCGCTGGCGCGGATAGGGTTCTCACCATGGATCTCCACGCCGGACAGCTAATGGGGTTCTTCGATATCCCGGTAGATAACCTCTACGCTCTTCCAACGATGATTCCCTACCTTCGTCAGAAGTACGGAGTAGAGGACGTTACGATCGTATCGCCTGACGTTGGAGGTCTTGAGCGAGCTCGCTTTGTCGCTACCCGTATGGACAACTCTCCGTTCGCGGTTATCGACAAACGACGCTCCGGAGCCAACCGCGTCGATTCGATGACGGTGGTGGGAGAAGTTCAAGGACAGACCTGTATCATCGTGGACGATATCGCTGATACCGGAGGAACGCTTGTGAAGGCAGCTGAGACCCTTATTAAGGCTGGAGCGAAGCGGGTTGTCGCCGTGTGCGTGCATGCGGTTCTTTCAGGAGAGTCCCGGTCAAAACTTCGCGAGAGCCCGATCGATGAGCTTGTAGTTACCGATACGATTCCGCACGCTGAGCTCGATTCTAGTGATCGGATCTCGGTTATCTCTGTTGCGCCGGTGTTCGCTGAGGCGATCCGGCGGATTCATTCAGATGATTCGGTGAGCAGCCTTTTTACGTAGGGGGGGGAGAGGCAAAACCCCGCTATCGCGTGTTTTTGCCAGGTAGCGGTGCTGTCCACCTCCTTATTTTCGCGCTCCTTCTTTTCGCGTCTTTGCGACCAAGGATAGGCTTCATGCCCGCGCAAAAGAACGCGAATTCGTTGTTTTGCGTTGTCTCCCTAGGCTAGGCACCGTATCTCCTGTAAAAACAGCGCGTTATCGACCTCTTCTGGGGCTGTGGTGGGGCGCGAGTCGTGTTCTCGAAGGTAACTGGTTCCGCCACTTTACCCGAGGGGCCTATTCTGATACCTTCCCACGGTGCTTTTGTACGCTGATTGCGTTTGCAGGCAAAGATTTGTAAAGAGAAAACTCTCTTCGCGAGAGATGTATTTGAGGAAGTAACGTCGTGGAAAATTTCACAATCGAAGTATCTGAGCGTCCAACCATTGGTAAGGCTTCTGCAAACCGTTGCCGTAAGGAGGGATTCATCCCTGCTGTTGCTTACCACAAGGCTGAGAAGCCACTCTCTGTGCAAGTTCCCCTCAAGGAGTTCACAGCGCTCGCCTCGAAGGCTCGTCGTTCTCAAGTGTTCACATTCTCCAGCTCCGTTCCATCTTTGAATGGAAAAGCAGCGATCGTAAAGGAAGTTCAGCAGGACTACCTCAAGGGTCGTGTTATTCACGTTGATTTTCAGACCCTCAAGGATGATGAGGAGATCACGGTTGACGTTCCAGTGAAGCTCGTTGGTGAGTCTCCTGGCGTTAAGAATCAGGGTGGAATCCTTGCGGTTGTTACCCACGAAGTTTCCGTTACCTGCCTGCCGAAGTATATTCCGTCCGCAGTTACAGTTGATATTTCGTCCCTCGGCCTTGGGCAGTCGCTTCACGCCGACCAGCTTCAACTTGGTGAGGGTGTTGCCCTTGCTGACGATGCTTCCGAGACGATCGTGAGCGTTGTAGCTTCTCGCGCCGAGGAAGAGGCTAAGCCAGCTGGTGAAGCGGCTCCAGCCGCTGCGGCTGCAGCTCCAGCTGCTAAGGCTCCAGCTGCTAAGGCTCCAGCTAAGTAACGCTAAGATCTCATCGTGAGCGCCGGATTTCAAACCATTGTAGGTCTTGGTAATCCCGGCGCTCGTTACGATTCTACCCGACATAATATCGGTTTTGCTGTCGTTGATGCGCTTCGTGCAACATCACTTACCCCTGATGGTAGTGGTGTTGAAGCGGATTGTCGCGCACATGCTCGTGCGGCGATCGCCGGCAATCTTGCTGGATCAGGGTGGCTTCAGCGTAACGGGTACAGCGAGGGGGCGCTCCGAGTGGGGGATTGGTCGGGGAGCTTGATCAAACCCCAGACCTTCATGAATCGTAGTGGCGAACCACTTCAGGCCTTCCTCTCCTTTCGTAAGGTTCCCATCGGTGACGTGATAG